>MDTG01182849.1_pt1 | contig 25467 bp, 28 predicted proteins | sample 811421 | NCBI WGS metagenome assembly MDTG01 (sample SAMN05326645, study PRJNA326480) | marine metagenome | isolation source: seawater | place: Pacific Ocean: South East | collected 2011 | reverse complement strand
TTATGTGTCCTGTATTTATTCATTTATTCAATACTTTTTTTATTAGATTAATATTAATAGATTTTCCAGTAGATAAAGACATTTCGTCTACATCTTTAAGAAATTTGATCATTTTTTCGTATGATCTATCTACATTTTTAATAATAAATTCAGATATTTTAGGATCAATATTTATTTGTTTATCAGATAATGTCTTAGAAATAATCACCTTTAGTAAATCATCAGTTGGTAATTGAATCCCGATAGTCAAAAAACTATTTATTCTTGACTGGAGGTCCGCTAAATCAAATTTAATAGTTTTAATAGATGAAATTGAATTAATTAGAATAAAATTTTCTAATTGTTTTGATTGATTTATAATGGAGTAAAATAGTTTTTCGTCGATATTATTATTAAAATCGTCAATAATTAAGCAATCAAAATTATTTAAATCTTGAATGATTGTATTATCTATATTTTTAGCATCAATTAATTTTATTTTATCAATTTTTTTTTTCAAGGATTTTAGCTAAGTGGGTTTTTCCAGATCCTTGTAAGCCAAAAATGTTCAAACATTTACCAGGCCAATTAGGCCAATCTTCGATAAGCTTGAAAGCAGAAAAATTATTACTAGAAACAAAAAAATCTTGTTCATAATATTTTTTTGAAAAAGGGAATTTAAATATTAGTTGATTCATTTTAAAGCTTTTTAATGATCCATTGGTCGTTTACTAATTTTAAATCTATGTCTTCTTGCTTAAGTTGATTTATAATATTCTCCAATTTTCCCAGATATTTAATCTTTAGACTCATGATATCTTTGTTGAATTCTTGAACATAAACATTTTCAATTAAATCAATATTTTTTATTCTTGAATTTAATTCAACAAAACTGTTTTTTTTATTTAGTTTAAATTTAGTATTTAAAAAAGAAGGAGTCCTTATATCAATTAAATTTCTTGATTTTACCAAATTAATCAATTCTTTTTTCGTTTGAAATACTATTTCTTCATAAATTTTATTTGTAGAGAGATTTTCTTTCTTAATAGTAATACCTTTTGATATACTCTTTCCTTGTATTAACGTTTTAAGATATACTTTATGTTTATTATTCTTGTTGTCCTCTATAAAAATTAAAGCCAAGTTTTTATCTGAATACTCTCTGAATAAATTGCTTACTTCTAAATTTAATAAATTATTTTTTCCATTATTCACTTTTTGAATTGTTTCAATATTTTCTATAGGTAAAATAAACTCTATTAAGTCATCTTTGTAAATTTTATTCCAATTATCGTAAAAATAATTATTGTTGAAAATAAAAATATCGTCGTTTTGTAATAGTATGGGCAAAATATAAAGATCATTGTCTGATATTTCGGAATATAGGATCCCTTTTTTATAAAAAAGTTCATGAACTTTGTTTTTGTCAAACGTAATACTGAAATTTACAAATTTTTCATCATCTTTTTTGTCTTTGACTTTAGTAATTTGATAATAAGTCACAAGTTGTTTAATCACTGAAAAATCTAAATTGGCAAGCTTATCTTTATCCTCATTTAATAAAATCTTTTGGGTAAGTTCGTTGAATCCTTTTTTTATAGCCAGGTCAGCTAAAGATTTATTGGTAATTTTGTCCTTTTTTTCTAATTGAATATTATTAACATTAAATAAATTGTTATTAGAAAAAAGAGTTTCAGTTTTAAAAAAAACAACTAAAATAAATATTAGTAATTTGTAAGATTTCATAAAATAGTAATTATCAATTTATAAATGAAAAAAAGTCAAAATAATTATAAAAAAAGCGGTGTAAATATTGCGTTAGCTAATAAGTTAGTAAAACATATATCTAAATTATCTAACAAAGATGTCAAAAAAAGGGATGGTGCCTTTAAAAAAGATATAATCGGGGGGTTTGGTTCTTTATTTGATATAAGCAATCTTAAAATTAAAGATCCAGTTATAGTTTCTTGCACTGATGGAGTCGGCACTAAAATTGAATTAGCTAATAAGTATAAATATTTTGATACTATCGGGATCGATTTAGTTGCGATGTGTATAAATGATTTAATAGTCCAGGGAGCAAAGCCATTATTTTTTTTAGATTACATAGCTGTAGGTAAATTGGATTTAAATAAAACTAAAAAAATACTAAACGGTATTTTTAAAGGATGTAAATTATCTGATTGCAAATTAATCGGTGGTGAAACAGCAGAAATGCCTGGCGTATATTCACAAGATAAATTTGATTTAGCAGGATTTAGTGTTGGCATAGTTTCTAAAAAAAAAATTTTAGATAAAAGTAAAGTAAAAAAAGATAATATTATTTTAGCAATACCTTCAAACGGTATCCATTCAAATGGATATTCACTTGTAAGATCGATTTTAAAAAAAAATAAGCTACCTAAATATTTAAAAAAAGAAATTTTAAAACCTACTCAAATATATTCTAAAGAAATTATGAAATTGAATGAAAAAAATCTAATTAATGCTGCAGCTCATATAACAGGTGGAGGTTTAATCGAAAACTTATTAAGATCAGTTCCAAAAAATTTAACACTGAATATTAATCTTTCAAAAATTAGAATACTTAAAATTTTTAAGTGGTTAAAAACAAAAAATATTTCTGATAAAGAAATGTTAAAAACCTTCAATTGTGGAGTTGGTTTTTGTCTAATTGCCCCAAAAAAAAATATTGAAAAAATTAAAAAAATATTTCCAAAAAATTATACTCCTTATGAAATTGGTTTTATTTCAAAAGATAAAAAAGAGGTAAGAATATTAGAGTCTTTAAGATGGTAAAAAAAAATTCTTGTATTTTTATATCTGGACAGGGTTCTAATCTCAAAAATCTAATCTTGCATTCACGGGATAATAATTTCCCAATTAAAATTAGTTTAGTAATAAGCAACAATAAAAGTGCTAAAGGTTTAATTTATGCTAAAAAATATAACATTCCTTTTGTTTTGATTGACACTAAAGTTAAAAATTATGAGAATAAAATTATATTTAATTTAAAGAAGTATAACATTTCTTTCATTTGCTTAGCTGGGTATATGAAAATAATTTCGAACAATGTAATAAGAAATTACCGAAAAAAGATTATTAATATTCACCCTTCTCTATTACCCAAGTTTAAAGGATTAAATACCTTTGATCGAATGTTAAAAAACAATGAAAAAAAAGCAGGATGCACCGTTCATTATGTTAATGAAAAGTTAGATGGCGGTAATACGATTGTCAAAAAAATTTTTTTTATTGAAAAAAAGGACGATGAGATGAACCTAAAGAAAAAAACACAAAGGCTAGAATATAGAGCCTTTCCTGAAGCAATAATTAAAATTTTTAGGAATGGTTAATTATTAAAAAAAAAGTCTATCTCTTTTTTAGCATTATCAATAGAGTCAGATCCATGAACAGAATTCTTATCAATTGAAATACCATAAAGTTTTCTTATTGTGTTTTCATCTGCATCTTTCGGGTTTGTAGCTCCCATTAATTTTCTATTGGCATTAACTGCATTTTCACCCTCCAAAATCATAACTACTATAGGACCAGAAGAAAGATAAGTGCACAAATCATTGTAAAATGGTTTAGATTGGTGAACTTTATAGAACTCAGCAGCTTCATCTTTTGTTATTCGTATTTTTTTATTTTCTTTAACATTTAAATTATTTTTAATAAAAATATTTTTTATATCCTCAACTAAGTTTCTTTCAACTGCATCAGGTTTTATAATTGATAAAGTTTGTTCTTTATTTTTCATAATTTTCTTCGATGAGTTCGTTTAATAACCTAACACCAAATCCAGTTGCTCCTCCCGAATTTAAAGCTCCACCATATTTTGAAAAAGCCATACCAGCTATATCTAAATGGGCCCAAGGAGTTTTATTTATAATAAATCTTTGTAAGAATTGTGCAGCTGTTGTTGAACCAGCTCCACCAACATAATTAATATTTTGCACATCAGCATTTTTTGAATTCATTAGTTTATCATAATTTTTATGTAATGGCATTCTCCAAAGTTTTTCTTCAACCTTTTCTCCAGCTTTTAAAATTTGTTTTGATAAATTATCATCATTTGAAAAGAGGCCAGCGTATTCTGATCCAAGGCAAACAATGATTGCGCCAGTCAATGTCGCTAAATCAATTATAAATTTTGGATTAAATTTTTTCTCAGTGTAAGTAAGAGCGTCTGCTAGAACTAATCTTCCTTCTGCATCTGTATTTAATACTTCAATAGTCTTTCCGCTGTAAGATTTAACGATATCTCCCGGTCTTTGCGCAACACCGCTCACCATGTTTTCAACAAGTCCTACAACGCCAACTGCATTTACTTTAGCTTTTCTTAAAGCCAAACTTTTCATCAAACCAACAACAGCAGCTGAGCCTGCCATGTCGTATGTCATATCCTCCATAAATTTTGCTGGCTTTAACGAATAACCCCCTGTATCAAATGTAACTCCTTTACCAACAAAAGCCACTGGCCTAGAGTCTTTTTTAGCTCCATTCCATTCCATTGTTACAAGATATGATCCTCTTATACTTCCCATCCCTACTCCAAGTAAGGCATTCATTCCTAATTTTTTTAATTTTTTTTTATCATAAATGTTTATTTTTAATCCATCCTTTTTAAGTGAATTTAATCTTTTAGCATATTCATCTGGGTGAAGAACATTTCCAGGTTCAGAAACTAAATCTCTTGCATAAAAAGTCCCGACTTCTAATGCATTAAATTTTAGTTGATTTTTAGTTGATGGTATATTTTTTTTGCCGAATATATTTATTGTTATAACTCTAGTCTCTTTTTTTGTTTTGTATTTCTTAAATTCGTATGATTTTAACTTGAGACCATGAAGAAAATGCCCTACAAAATTTTCATATTTACTATTAATAGTGTCGGTACTTAAAAAGTACTCACTATTTTTTCCGTAATTTACTCTTGGATAAAGCTCTGCTCCTAAATTTTCAATGTTAGATATTTTTAAATTATTTTTAATCGATACTAATATTATTTTTTTTTTTTGAACTAAGCTCAAAAACTAAAAGGTTTTTTTTTAGATCGCTTGATTTAAGTAGATCGTCTATGTATGAAAATTCAGAATTTGTAAGAATTTTTTTTACACCACTCAATTTAAAATTATCATTAACAAATAAGATTAAATTAGATGGGAATTTATTTATTGATTGTTTCAAGTAGCTTATTTTTATAGTCATAGTTATTTTTATTCTCCAAATTGGGTTGAAAGGTATATATGATCAAATATATCAGATTTCAACGTAAAATTTGCAAAAATTAAACCATTGATTGAATTTATTAAATGAATGCATTATCTATATACAATTACAAAAATGCTTCAAAACAAAATTTATCATAATTTTATCATCGAGATATCAAGAACATTTGCGGTGATTTTATTTGGATTATCAATAATTGCCTTGACTGTTAGAGCGGTAAATTTTTTAGATTTAGTCGTTGAAAATGGTTATCCATTAAGTATTTATTTTAAATATTCCTTTTTAAATTTTTTAGGAATAGCCCCTAAGTTTATCCCATTTTCTTTTTTAATCGCTTTAACAATATTCATAATAAAGCATTTACAAAATAATGAGTTTCTAATTTTATGGACAGCTGGAGTCAAAAAAATTCAAATTGTAAATGTTTTTTTTTTCTCGTCAATTTTAGTACTCTTATTTTATTTATTTTTTTCGACTTTTCTTACACCTTATTCACTAAGTAAATCTAGATTTCTTTTAAACCAAGATGAATATAACTCTATTTTACCTACTTTAAAAACACAGGAATTTAATGATACTTTCAAGGGATTAATTTTTTTCGTAGAAAAAAAACAAAATAATCAACTTCAAAATGTTTTTTTACAAGACAAAGGCAACCATTTCAAAAATTTAAGTTCAGATATTTCAAAAAATACTACAACTAATATAATTGCTCAATCTGGCATTGTTGAAAATAAAAAGATTATACTTTTAAATGGTCAAATAATTTCTTCAAAAAAAAATTTAGACGATGAAATAATTAAATTTGATCAATTAAATATTAATCTAAATAATGTTAATACAAATACAATTAAAGGTCTTAAAATACAGGAGACATCTACTATAAAATTGTTTAATTGTCTTATTCAAGAAAATCTATCTTCTCCAAATTGTGGTTCCAAAGACGAAATAGTCTCAACTTTGAATAGAAGACTGGTTTTGCCTTTTTATATTCCAGTAATTTCTTTACTTGTCTCTCTTTTATCAATAAGCACAAAAAGGATTTATTTTAATAGAAACTTAATATTCACTTATAGTTTCATATTACTAATCTTAATAGAATTGCTAGTCAGGTATACAGGGATTAATAATTATATATTTTATATTTTTTTACTATCTCCCTTTATCTTATTCACTTTAGTATATTTTTTATTGTTTAATAAATTTTCTAATGAGACAATTTAATTTTTTTATTTATGAATAAAGTAATCTTACATTATCTTCTAAAAGGATTTATAAAAAAATTTTTAATTGTAGTCGGCGTCTTTTATTGCTTTGGACTCATATTAAATCTATTTGAAGAAGTCGAGTTTTTCAAAAATTTAAATGTGAGTCTGCTAACTCCATTAATGCTTACCAGTATTTATATTCCAAGTTTAGTAATAAAAGTTTTACCTTTTGTAATATTCATTTCTAGTCTTTGGTTTATGCTTGCTATAAAAGAAAATAAAGATTTGTTGACTATAAAAGTTTTTGGTTATTCTAATATTAAAATTTTTTTTATTTTAGCCATTTGTGCGTTTTTAATAGGTTGGTTTATTCTTTTTTTTGTAAACCCACTCACATCTAATATGGCGAAATATTATGAGAAAATAAAAGCTAATTACTCAAGGGATGTTGATCATCTTATTAATTTTAAAAGGGATGGTCTTTGGATAAAGGAAAAATTAGAGAATAAACAAAGATTCATTTATTCAAAAAAAATTGAAAACGACTATTTAAAAGATGTAACAATAATTCACTTAGACGATAAATCTAATTTTTTAGAAAAATTAGTTGCAGAAAAAGCTCATATAAAAAAAAATGAATGGACATTATATAATGTAAATTTAATCAAATTAAATGAAGGGATGGCTGTTAAAATTTTTGATGAACAACATAAAATAATTTCAATTTACAATTTAAACAAAATAAACAACCTTTTTAAAAACTTTGACACTATGTCTTTTATGGATTTGATATACAATTTTGAAAAATTACTGGACGTAGGTTATGGTAAGCGATTTTTAGATCAAAGTTTACATTCATTGTTAACGCTTCCATTTTTTCTATTTTTAATGACAAGTATAGCCGCAGTTTTAGCTTTAAGTAATCTAAACAAAAGAAATAACCTTTGGATGACTGTAATTGGGTTAATTGTAGTTATAATTGTATATTATCTAAAAGATTTTTCTTTGGCCTTAGGACAAATTGATAAAATTCCACTGATATTGTCAATTTGGGCTCCAATAATAGCTTTATGCTTATTTACATTCATAGGAGTAATTCAAATAAATGAAAAATAATATTATATTTTTTGTAATCGCTTATTTTTTTCAACAATTAGTTTTTGCTGAAAATTTATTAATTGAGGCTAGAAATATCTCTATAGATAAAGAAAAGGAAGTTACAGTTTTTAATAATGATGTTTTAGTAAGAACAGATCAAAATCATACCATAGAAAGTGAATTTGCTGAATATAACAAAATTAAAGGTATTTTAAAATTTAAAGAAAATGTAAAATTAACTGATAGTAAAAATAATGTGATAACTACTAATAGTGCTGAATATAATGAAAACAAAAAAATTTTTAAAACGATTGGATCAACTAACATCGAAACATCTGAAAATTACACTGTCGAAGGTGAAAATATTATTCTAAATAAAGAACTTAATTTAATATTATCAGATAAAAATACTACAATTAAAGATGATGAGGGAAACTCAATTTATTTGAATAGTTTTGAGTACAACAAAAATAATAAAATATTTAAATCTATAGGTCTGATAAAAATTCAAGATAAATTAAATAATACTTATGAATTTTCCCAAATTTATATCGATACAAAAAAAAAGGAAATTCTTGGATCAGATGTTAGCGCGTATTTAAACAATGAGCAATTTAAGGTAGATAAGAAAAATAATCCTAGAATAATGGCTAATACTTTTATTGGAAAAGAGGATCAAAGAAGCTTTAAAAAAAGTATATTTACACTGTGTGAATATAGAAAAAATGAAAAAGGAGAAAAATGTCCTCCCTGGACTATACAAGCTAGCCAAATGTTGCATGATAATAAAAAGAAAACTATCTACTATGACAATGCACTAATAAAAGTTTATAACATTCCAATATTTTACATACCAAAATTGTCTCATCCGGATCCTACAGTTAATAGAAGATCTGGTTTTTTGCCAGCAACTTTGATCAATACAAAAAATCTTGGATCAGGTGTAAATGTTCCATACTACATAGATCTTAATAGAGATAAGGATTTTACATTCACAAATAAATTATTTGTAAATGAAAATCCATTGTTTATGGGTGAATATCGTCAAGCTTTTGCTAATTCAAATTTGATTTTGGATATGGGATATACTGAAGGATATAAGAACACTACATCAAAAAAAATTAGCGGTGATAAATCACATTTTTTTACAAAATTTACAAAAAATTTTGTTAATAATGAAAATTCAGAAACCAATTTATCTATCCAAACACAAAGTGTGTCAAATGATAAGTACCTTGAGCTATATAAAATTGAGTCAAATTTAGTTGATTATAATCAAAACTACTTAGAAAATTCTTTTAATTACTCTCACTCTAGTGATGATTATTTCTTAAGTTTTGATGCATCGGTTTATGAAAATTTAAAAGAATCGTACAATGATAAATATGAGTATATTTTTCCAGATATTCTATTTGATAAAAATTTGTATCAAAGTCAGTCTTTTGGAATATTGGACCTGCAATCTAATTTAAAGATAAATAATTATGATACTAATAAAACATCAAAATTATTTATTAATGATTTTAATTGGAAATCAAAATTTTTTGATTTTAAAAATGGTTTAAGGAGTTCTTTTGTTGGAAAATTAAAGAATGTAAACTATGAGACTAAAAATATTTTAGAATTTAAAGAGGATACTGTGAATGAAGTTCATGGTGCTATTGGTTATCTCTCTGAGCTTGAATTAATAAAAAATACTAAAAATTCTCAAAGTTTATTAACGCCAAAATTTCTTATAAGATATGCTCCTGGTAATATGTTAAAAGAAACGGAGGGCTCTAGACTTACTCCTGAAAATTCCTTTTCTATGGATAGATCTTACCAGCCATACAATTTAGAAAAAGGACTTAGTGCCACGATAGGTTTTGATTACGAGTTAACAAAAGAAGATAAAGATTTTCAAATTTCACTAGGGCAAATAATTAGTGATGAAAAAAATGATAAAATATCACCAAATACAAGTTTAAATGATAAACTTTCAGATTTAGTAGGAACATCAAATTTAAAAATTAACGATAATTTAAGTTTAAAGTACAATTTCTCATTAGATAATAATTATGAGGATTTAAATTATAACGAAGTGGAGACTGCATTAAATTTCAATAATCTTGAATTTAATTTGGGCTATTTGCAAGAAAAAAAACATTTGGGTAATAACGAGTATTTAAAAACAAGTTTAAATTATAAAACTGGAAAAAATCAATTAATATCAGTTGAAAATAAAAGAAACCTAATAAGAGATGCATCTGAATACTACAATTTAAGCTATGAGTACCATAATGATTGCTTGCGTGCTGCTCTAGTCTTTAGAAGGGAGTTTTATAACGACTCCGAACTTGAACCGGAAAATTCACTTATGTTTAAAATTACTTTGATTCCATTTGGAAGTATTAATAGCCCAACTTTTAATCAATGATTAATATTAAAAAAATTTTAGTTTTTATATTATTCTTTTGTCTAAGCAATACCGTTCTCTTAGGTCTAGAAAATAAAATTATAGTAAAAATTAATAACGATATAATATCTTCATATGAATTAAAAAACAAAATCTTAACAACTTTAATTCTAGCTAATGAAGAGGTAAATCAAGAAAATATAAATAAATCTAAACCCTTGGTTTTAAAAAATTTAATTGAATTAAAAATTAAAAAAAATGAGATAAAAAAATACAAAATTAATATATCTCAGTCAGAATTTTTGGAAAATTTGAACGCTTATGCAAAAAATGATCTTAAAGATTTAGAAAAAAAATTTAAAGTGAATGAAATAGATTTTGATATTTTTAAGGAAGATTTTAAAACTGAGATAACATGGCGTAAATTAATATACTATTTATATAATAAAAAAGTTGAAATACCAGAATCTGAAATTAATTCGCAGCTCAAAGAAATTATGAATAAGGAAAAAAACAGTATCGACTATAGGTTATCTGAATTAGTTATAAACTTCAAAAGCGAACAAGAAAAAAATGAAAAAATTAAAGAAATCAATGAGCAAATTAATTTAACCGGATTTGACAAAGCTGTTCTTAAATATAGTGAGTCATTAAGTAAAAATGATTTAGGAGATTTAGGGTGGGTAAATTCTGAAAGTCTATCAAAAAAAATTTATGAAAAAATTGTAAATATGAAAATTAATGAAATTTCTGATCCAATAATAATGAGCAATGCAATACTATTTTTAAAACTTAAGGATAAAAAGATGGTGAAAAAAGAAGAAATGAATGAAAAGGTTCTAAAAGATAGAATTTTAAATTCAAAAAAAAATCAAATGTTTAATATGCTCTCAAACAGCCATCTTTCAAAACTTAAAAACTTAGCTTCAATTGAATATAGATGAAAAAAAAAATATTAATTATTTTCGGAGATCCTTGTAGTATTAATTCAGAAATAATTTTTAAAACATGGTTAAAAATTTCTAATCAATTTAAAAAAAATATTATAATTATTGGAAATGTAAATCTTATACAGAAACAATTCAAAAAACTTGGTTATAAAATTAACCTTCATCAAATTAATAATATAAATGCCAATTCAAAATCAAATAAATTAAAAGCAATAAATGTAGATTTAAATTTTGATAATCCTTTTAAAATAAGAGAAGAAGAATTGAAAAAATATATCAGGCAATCTTTTAATATTGCGCATAAAATCCTAAGTAGTAATAAAAATGTAGGAGGTCTTATCAATTGTCCAATAAGCAAGAATTTACTAAGTAAAACGGGACTTGGTGTGACTGAGTATTTAGCATCTAAATGTCATATAAAAAAAAATTCTGAGGTCATGTTAATAAGAAATAATAAATTAGCTGTTTCTCCATTAACTACTCATATTCTTTTGAAAGATGTTACAAAGAAATTAAATAAAAAATTTATCATAACAAAAATTAAAACTATTGATCATCAATTTAAAAAAATTTTTTCTAAAAAACCTAAAATAGCTATTTTAGGTTTAAACCCGCATAATGCAGAATATAAAAAAAATTCTGAGGAGATTAAATTAATAATTCCAACTATTAAAGCTCTTAAAAGAATTAAAATTAATACTTATGGACCATTCTCACCAGACACAATCTTTATAAAGGATTATAAAAAATTTGATGTAATTGTAGGCATGTACCACGACCAAGTTTTAACCCCATTCAAAACTCTTTACAAATTTGATGCTATAAATTTAACTTTAGGATTAAATTATTTACGTGTTTCTCCAGATCACGGTGTAGCTAAAAAGTTAATTGGTCAAAATAAAGCTAACCCAATTAGTCTGATTGAGTGTATAAAATTTATAAATAAATTTGGTTAAATGTATTTCAAAAAATCTTTAGGTCAAAATTTTTTAATAGATAAAAATATAATTAAAAAGATAATTTCCTTAACTACAATAAAAAACAAAAATATAATAGAGATTGGACCAGGAACTGGAGCGCTCACAAAAGAAATTTTAGAGCAAAAACCTAAGAGTTTAAAGATTATTGAAAAAGACAAAAATTTAACAAATAAATTACAAAATAAATTTTTTCAAAAAAATAATTTAGAAATTTTTAATGATGATATATTAAAATTTAATTTAGAAAAGATTGTTAAACAAAAGACAATCATTTTTGGTAACTTACCTTATAACATTTCTTCACAAATACTTATAAAGATTTTGAGATTCAAAAAATGGCCACCTAATATAAGTGATTTAATTTTTATGTTTCAAAAAGAATTAGGTGAAAAAATTATAGGGGATTTTTCTTCAAAAAATTACGGCAGACTCTCAATTATAACTAACTTTAGATTATACATTAAAGATAAATTTTTAGTTTCAAGAAATTGTTTTTTTCCAAAACCCAAAATTACTTCTATGGTTTTACATTTTCAGCCAAAAAAAAACAGTATTTATAAAATTAAAAAGATATCTAACTTGGAAAAGGTGACCAACATAATTTTTTCCAATAAAAGAAAAATGATTAACAAAAGCTTAAAAAAATTAATAAATCTTAATGAGGTAAATAAAAATCTTGATTTAAAAACTAATTTAAGACCAACTGAATTAAAACCAGATGTTTACTATAAAATTACTGAGTTATTTGAGAAAAAAAATTAAAATTCTTTTTATTTAAAATTATATCTTTAATTTGATTAAAACACGTTTCTAGATTTTCGTTAATAATAACGAAGTCATAATCATTCCAATGATTTATATCATCATTAAACGAATTAAATCTTTTTTCTATTTCTTCAGGTGTATTTTGATTTCTTTTTATTAGCCTTTTTTTAAGCTCACTTTTGCTATTTGGCACTAAAAATATTTTTAATAAATCTAAATTCTTAAATTCTGAAAGTTGTTTGGTTCCCTGCCAATCTATGTCAAATATAACATCATTAGTAACAAGAATTTCATCAACTTTTTTTTTTAAGGTGCCATAATAATTATCAAATATTTTTGCATACTCATAAAATGCATTTTCTTTGATCAGATCATTAAATTCCTTTTTTGAAACAAAATGGTAATCTACACCATTTACTTCGTTGGATCTTGGTGGTCTTGTAGTGTGGGAAACTGATAATTTAAAGTTTTGATATTTTTGTTGAATTTTTTTTGTGATCGTAGTTTTTCCTACTCCTGATGGAGATGATAAGACTACCATGATATTTTTACTATCATGTTTCATTTATAAAAAATTAACTTGATTTACTCTCAATAAATTTTATTGCATCGCCGACTGTAAGAATTTTTTCAGCCTCGCTATCTGAAATTTCGGAGCCGAATTCCTCTTCGAAAGCCATAACTAACTCAACTGTATCTAAGCTATCTGCGCCTAAATCATCAATGAAGCTAGCTTCTTCTGTAACTTTTTCTTCTTCAATTCCAAGATGATCCGCAACAATTTTTTTAATTTTTCCTTTAATATCTTCTGACATGAATTCCTTTCTTATTTGTTTAATTTCTTATTAGATTATTAATAAGAATTGTCAAGCCATATACATTCCACCATTAACATGAATGGTCTCACCATTTATATACTTTGCCATGTCAGAAGCCAAAAAGGCTACACAGTTTGATACGTCCTCACCTGTACCCAATTCTCCTGATGGAATTTTGCTTATAAGTGTTTTTTTAAACTCTTCATTAATTTTATCGGTCATTTCAGTTTTAATAAAACCAGGAGAAACACAATTTACATTAATATTTTTTTTAGCATATTCAATAGCTAGACTTTTGGAAAAAGCTACTATCCCAGCTTTTGATGCTGAATAATTAGATTGGCCTAAATTTCCAGTGTGTCCTACTATTGACGTAATATTAATAATTTTTCCATATTTTTTTTTAAGCATTTTTTTTATAGCAAATTTGCACATTAAAAAGGTTGAAGTCAAATTTACGTCGATAACTTTTTTCCAATGCTCCTCTGGTAATCTAATAGATAAATTGTCAATAGTAATTCCAGCGTTATTAATTAAAATATCGAAACCATTTAACTTGTCATGTATTAGTTCAATAAATTTTTCAATTTTTTCATGTTCGTCTAATTTAAATCTCTCTACAAAAATATTTGGAAATTTTTTTTTTAGATTATCTAGTTTTTCTTGATTTGTACCTGTAGCTAAAATTTTAGAACCCAAATCATCAAATTTTTTCACAAGAGAATTTCCTATTCCGCCTGTAGCACCAGTGATTAGTACTTTTTTATTTTTTAAATCCATCTATAAAATTTTTAATATCAGCAATTGAGTTAATTGAAAAGCTATTAACATCTTTTAATGTCCTTTTTACCATTCCTGAAAGAGCTTTACCTGGACCTATTTCTATAAAATTTTTAACACCTGTTTTATTCATTTCAATTAAGCTTTCTCGCCATTTTACTGTTGAAAATATTTGGTCTACTAATAATTTTTTAATGTTTTCTGATTTATTTTCCGGCTTAGCTGTCACATTATTAATAATTTTTAAAAACGGTGTATCAAAATTTGTGCCAAAAATTTTATCTTTCATGCTGTCAGCTGCTGGCTTCATTAACGTACAGTGAAAAGGTGCGCTTACTTTTAAAGGAATAGATTTTATTTTTTTTTGACTCAAAAGATCTTTGAAAGAATTTATACTCTCTTTATCTCCACTTACTATAACTTGACCATCAGCGTTATCGTTCGCAATTTCACAAATACCAGTATCATCTTTTTGTGATTCTAGTAAATCACTTATTTCTTTATTTTTCATTCCTAATATAGCAATCATGCTGCCTTTTCCTACTGGCACAGCATCTTGCATTGCCTTTCCTCTCTCATGTAGTAGATATAATGCATCTTCATAATTTAATGCACCTGAGCAAACTAAGGCGCTGTACTCTCCAAGCGAATGACCAGCAAAATATTTAAATGACTTAAAATCAAATCCGAATTCTTCCTTAATCACTTTATAAATTGAATAACTTACTACTAATATAGCTGGTTGAGTGTTTTTGGTTAGTTGTAAATCCTCCTCTGGGCCTTCTAAAATTAATTTAGATATTTGATAATTTAATTTTTCATCAGCTTGTTTAAATATATTTTTTACAATTTTAAAATTTGTATAGAATTCTAAACCCATGCCTACAACTTGTGATCCTTGACCAGGAAATAATAATGCGTTCATTTATTTAAGTTTTTTAACTATTATTAGTATTGCTATAATTCTTCATTATAGTATAAACCAGATTTTATAAATAATTAATATTACTAATTAAACACATTAAATATGGCTTTTTACGAGAACACAATTATTGCTAAACAAGATTTGGCTGAAAGTGAATTAAAAACTATTAAAGATAAATATAATGAAATTATTAATACCTCATCAGGAAAAGTTGTAAAAATAGAGGAATGGGGACTTCTTAATCTAGCAAATAAAATTAAGAAATATAAGAAAGGTTTTTATATTCATTACAAATTTGAGGGAAACAACAAAACACTAGATGAAATAGAAAAAAAAAATTAAAATTGACAGATCAATTATAAGACATCTAACTGTAAAGTATAAAAAATTGGATACAAAAAATGAATTTTTTAAAAAAGATAGGTAAAAATGAAAAGAAAAAATAAAAAATTTCAGAGGAAAGGTGCTGGTTCTCTTAATAAACTTAGCTTATTTCAAAAAAATGATAACAAGTTCTCAAAACAATGCCCGTTATCAATTAAAAATGCACCAATCGTTGACTATAAAAATATAAGTTTGCTGAAAAAATATGTATCAGATAACGGTAAAATTATATCTTCAAAAATTACATCGGTATCATTTAGTAAACAAAAAAAACTTACAAAAGAAATTAAAAAAGCTAAAATTTTAGGGTTAATTTAATGGAAATAATTTTATTAGAAAATATAATTAACCTTGGAAATATTGGAGACAAAGTAACTGTTAAAAATGGTTATGGAAGAAATTATCTTTTGAAACAAGGTAAGGCATTAAGGTTTAATAAAGAAAATTTAGAAATAATAAAAAAAAGAAAAGATGAATTAAATAAAAAAAATAATGAAATCAAAGGTGAATTTAAAGAAAAGGCAAAACTTGTAAACAATAAAACTTTCTCTTTTAATAAAGAAAGTAAAGAAAACGGAGATTTGTATGGATCTATAAAACCTAAAGAGATTGCAAACTTGATAAACGAAAAAACAAAAGCTGAAGTAAATCCCTCTCAAATAATTCTTAAAGATAATTTAAACAAAATTGGTTTATTTAAAGTTGAAATTCACTTTCACTCTGAAGTAAAAGCTCAGATTTCTATCAAAATAGACAAAATTCAATCCAAATAACTTTTCCACAGTTTAAAAAAAAAAGTGTGTAACTTTTTCCTTTAAAGAGTGCGGAGTTCTCATAATATGCATGTGTGGAAGAAATAAAATCTATACAAAAAAACCAAGAAAATAAACAACCGTCAAATATAGAGGCCGAACAAGCTCTTTTAGGTTCCATTTTAGTGAACAATGATATTATAGACGAAGTTTCTACATTAATAAGTTCAAATATATTTTATGACCCAGCTCATGTAAAAATTTATGAAGTGATAGAAAATTTAAACAACAAAGGTATGATTGCCAACCCAATAACTTTAAAAAATTTTTTTGAGAAGGATAATATGCTCAATGAAGTTGGTGGAACTGAATATTTGGTTAAACTCACGAGATTCTCAGGTTCTGTTAAACAAGCAGTAGATTATGCAAAAATAATTCATGAAATGTACTTAAGAAGAGAGCTAATTCAAATTTCCGATCATTTATCATCTGAAACTTTAAATGCTAGTTCTAGTGAACAAAACGCTGAAAATATAATTGAAAGTACAGAAAAATCACTTTTTGATCTTGCTGAAAGAGGAAGTTTTTCTCAGTCATTTTTAAAGTTTAATCAAGCATTAGATCAAACTATTGAGATGGCGACTCAAGCTATGCAAAGTGATCAGGGAATTGTTGGTGTACCCACAGGATTAACAGACTTAGATGAAAAATTAGGTGGTTTACATAAATCAGATTTAATTATTTTGGCTGGCAGACCATCAATGGGTAAAACGGCTTTGGCAACCAATATAGCTTACTACGCAGCTCAACATATTTTAAAAAGACAAGAAAAATCTTCTATTGCTTTCTTCTCATTAGAAATGTCATCAGAACAATTATCAACTAGAATTCTTTCAGAGCAAGCCAAAATAAAATCAGACGATATAAGAAGAGGAAAAGTTACAGAAGAGGAAATTAATAGATACATAGAAACTTCGAGAAACATTTATAATTTACCACTTTACATCGACGAAACACCTGCAATTACAATTGCTACATTAAGTAATAGAGCTAGAAGAATTAAAAGATTGTTTGGTTTAAACCTTATAGTTGTTGATTACATTCAGCTAATGAGATCTAGCTCAAGCAAAAATGAAGGAAGGGTTCAGGAAATATCCGAGATTACTCAAGGTTTAAAGGCACTTGCAAAAGAATTATCTGTTCCAGTTTTAGCCTTATCACAATTATCCAGAGCTGTTGAACAAAGAGATGATAAGCAGCCTCAGTTAGCAGATCTTAGAGAGTCAGGATCAATCGAACAAGATGCTGACGTTGTTATGTTTGTTTACAGAGAGGCATACTATCTAGAAAGAAAACAACCTAAATTGGGGTCTATAGAACATGCAGAATGGCAGTCAAAAATGAACGACGTAAATGGACTTGCAGATATCATTTTAGGAAAACAAAGACACGGGCCAACTGGTACAGTTAAAGTGGAATTTGAAGGAATTTACACAAAATTCAAAGATTTGAGCAGAAATTAAACTAATTTTTTCTTTAGTTATAAAATAATTAAGATATATGTGAAATGTTCTCATGTTTTCCTTTGTTTATAAAAAAATTGTTATAGATTTTCCCAAAGTCACAATTTTCTTTTTATCAATTTTAATAATTTTTTCATTATACCAGTCAAAAAATTTCAATTTAGACGCATCATCAGATGCCCTTTTACTTGAAGGTGATCCTGATCTTAAATATTTGAGGGAAGTAAACGAAACTTATGGTTCAAAAGATTTTTTAGTATTAACATATACTCCTGTTTCAAGTTTTTTTGAAAAAGAAACCATACTAAACCTTCAATTACTCAAATCTAAGATAGAAAAGTTGTCATGGGTAGATAGCGTTATAACGGTCATTGATGTCCCGCTATTAAAAAGTACAGACGAAGGTTTAATGGATAGATTAAAAAATTATAAAACTTTAGCTTATCCAGAAATTGATAGAAAAAGAGGTTTTGATGAAATTATTAATAGTCCAATTTATAAAAATTATGTAATCAGTGAAGATGGTAAAACCTCAGGGATAGTAGTTTATTTAAAAAAAGATGAAAGACTAGCAGAATATATCAAAATAAAAGATAATTATTTTGTTCGATCAAATAATGTAGGTTTATCAAAAGAAGAAAAAAATAGTTATAAAAAATTTGTTAAAGAGTATGAGGAATATAAAAATTTATACAATACTAGAAATCATCAAAACATTGTTGAGATAAGAGATATAATCAGCAAATATGGAGAAAATGCCAAAATTCATTTAGGTGGTATACCAATGATAGCTGATGACATGATGAGTTTTATTAAAAGCGACATAGTCGTATTTGGAATTGGTGTATTTATTTTTATCATTATAACTCTTTGGTTTATCTTTAAAAATTTTAAATGGGTAATCATGCCACTTCTGGGTTGTGCAACATCAGTTATTATAATGATAGGTTTGTTAGGTTTAATTGGCTGGAAAGTTACAGTAATTTCCTCAAACTTTATTGCCCTTATGCTTATTTTGAATATGGCAATGAATATACACGTTACTGTGAGATACTTACAATTTAAAAAAGAATTTCCAAATCGAACAAAAAACGAGGCACTATTAGAGTCTAGTAAAAAGATGATGCTACCAATTTTTTATACTGTCTTGACTACAATATGTGCGTTTCTTTCATTAGTTTTTAGCGGAATTAAACCAATTATTGATTTTGGATGGATGATGACTTTAGGTTTAATAATTTCGTTATTAGTAACATTTTTATTATTACCCTCATTAATAAATTTGTTATCAACAGAGAGTGAAATTAATATTAAAGATACTGAAAAGTCTGTAATTACTTCTAGCTTGGGGTCTTTTACAAAAAAAAGCAAAGTTTTGATTTTCGGTTCAACTATAATAGTGATTATTTTTAGTATTGTTGGAATTTTTAAGCTCGAAGTAGAAAATAGTTTTATAAATTACTTTGATAAAGAAACTGAAATCTATAAAGGGATGAAAAAAATTGATGAAGAGTTAGGGGGTACTACACCGCTTAATATTATATTAAAATTTCCTAATATCGAGTTAAAAGAAGATAAACAAAAAAAAGATGAATTGGACGATTGGGAAGAAGAAAATGAAAATGAAGAAGATAAAGCTAAGTATTGGTTTACAAGAGATAAAATGGACAAGATTATTAAAGTCCATGATTATTTAGACTCGTTGCCTGAAATTGGTAAAGTTCTGTCTTTTGGTTCAATTTTAAGAGTAGCAGAAGATTTAAATAATAAAAAATTACAAAGTTTAGAAATAGCTGTTTTATATAGTAAAATTCCTGAAACATTGAAAAAAGAAATAATTTCACCTTATATCTCTGTTGAAAAAGATGAAGCTAGAATTAGCGTGAGAATAAAAGACTCTTTAAAAGATTTAAGAAGAGATGAGCTTATTAAAAAAATAAACACTGAATTAAATAGTAAATTGGGCATAGGAAAAAATGAGTATAAATTGACAGGAGTTCTAATACTCTTCAATAATTTATTACAAAGTTTATTTAAATCTCAAATTCTGACGCTAGGAATTGTTTTACTTGGAATTTTTCTAATGTTTTTTATATTATTTAGAAACATTACAATTTCATTAATTGGTATCGTTCCTAATTTCATAGCAGCTTTTTTTATCCTTGGAATTATTGGTTCGCTTGGCATTCCTTTAGACATGATGACAATTACTATAGCGGCAATTACTATTGGTATAGCTGTAGATAACAGTATTCATTATATTTACAGATTTAGAGAGGAGTTTAATAAGATTAATGATTACAATAAAACTTTAGACAGGTGTCATAGCACTGTTGGGATAGCAATATTGAATACTTCGATTACTATTGTGTTTGGATTTTCTATTTTAATTCTCTCAAATTTTATTCCTACTATTTACTTTGGTATTTTTACAGGTATTGCAATGTTGTTAGCCATGATCTCAGTTTTAACTTTATTGCCAAAGTTAATTCTTACTTTAAAACCTTTTGGCAAAGAAATTAAAAGCCTGATTTAATGCCCAGTTTTTTTGAACAATTTAAAGATATTAATTTATTTGATATTTTTTTCTTAATAATAATCCTCTACAATATTGTTCAATGTTTTATAAAAGGATTTTCACTAAGTTTAATCTCATTTTCTAAATGGGTATTATCTACTATAATAACAATTATTTTGGTTCCTAAACTTCAACCATTTGTGAGTGACTATATACAATCTGAATTTATTAATAGTGTTGGTTTAGGAATAGCGATTTTTATTTTAACACTATTTTTCACAATACTTTTAGGTAAAACATTGAGTAGAGCTGTAACCTGGACTGGTGTTGGACCAATAGATAAAGGTTTTGGTTTCATATTTGGTTTTTTTAAAGGTTATATTGTGAGTGTTTGTCTGTTTTCAATCTTTAATTGGTTTTATCCTTTTCAAAATTGGGGTATATCTGCAGAGAATGCGATTTCATTTAATTTAATAAATAAAGGCAGTGAAATTTTAATAGAAGAATTTCCTTCTGGAGAAGACTTCATTGATACAAAAGAGAAAATTGAAAAAATATAGATCTGATAAACTTAGAGAAGAGTGTGGTATTTTTGGAATATCAAATCATGAAGATGCTTCAGCACTTGTTGCTTTAGGTTTACATGCCCTACAGCACAGAGGACAAGAAGGATGTGGAATTGTTTCTTTTGATGGAAAAAATTACCACTCTGAAAAAAGACAGGGTCTGGTTGGTGACCACTTTACTGATTCTAAAACACTTAAAAATTTACCAGGAAAAATTGCTATTGGACATAATAGATATTCTACAACTGGTGAAACTTCTCTAAGAAATATACAGCCATTTTTTGCTGATTTACATATGGGTGGCTTAAGCATTGCACATAATGGAAATTTAACAAATGCATTGCTTCTTCGAGAGTCTTTAGTGAAAGAAGGTGCAATATTTAGAACAACAAGTGACACAGAAACAATTGTTCAGCTTATAGCAAAATCAAAAAGAGAGAAATTTTCAGATAAGCTAATTGATACTTTATTTCAAATACAAGGAGGATATTCTCTTGTTATAATGACAAACAAAAAATTAGTCGGCGTTAGAGACCCTTTTGGTATTAGACCTTTAGTAATAGGTAAATTAAAAAATTCATATATTTTTGCTTCTGAAACTTGTGCGCTAGATATTGTCGGAGCAAATTTTATCAGAGAAGTTGAAAATGGAGAAATAGTAATAATAGAAAATAACGAGATAAAATCTATCAAACCTTTTCCTAAACAAAAATCAAGACCGTGTATTTTCGAATACATATATTTTGCTAGACCAGATAGTTTGATTAACGGCAAATGCGCTTATGAGTATAGAAAAAAATTAGGCTCTGAATTAGCAAAAGAAACAGATATTAATTCAGATTTAGTAGTGCCTGTACCAGACTCGGGTGTACCAGCAGCATTGGGGTATGCAGAACAGTCAAAAAAAAAATTTGAATTAGGTTTAATCAGAAATCATTACGTAGGAAGAACTTTTATTGAACCCTCTCAAAATATTAGAAGCTTGGGTGTTAAATTAAAGCTGAGTTCTACAAAATCTATTGTTAAAAGCAAATCGATAATACTCATAGACGATTCATTGGTAAGAGGAACTACCTGTCACAAAATAGTTAAAATGCTCTATGAGGCAGGGGCTAAAGAGGTGCATGTAAGAATTGCATGTCCAGAAATCAAATTTCCAGACTTTTATGGTGTAGATATGCCAACAAAAGAGGAATTATTAGCTTATAAAAAAAATAATGATGAAATGTGTAGTTATATTAAAGCTAAAAGTCTAAAGTTTTTAAGTTTAAATGGACTATATAATGCACTTGCAAATGAAAAAAGGAATAATGCATATCCTCAGTTCAGTGACCATTATTTTACTGGAGAATATCCTATAAAACCATCTGATAATATAAAGGGTTTAAAAATTAAACAACTATCTCTTTTAAGTGGTAAATCTATAAATTAATTTATTATTGATATTCGATTTTTGTCATTTAAATAAATTAAATTTTTATCTACTATTATTGGAAAAGAGTTAATTTTTTCAGGTAGCTTATTAATTTCGGATATTTCCCCATTTAAACTAAATTTAACAACATATGAATTTTTTAAAAAAATAAATATTTTATTATCTGCTGATATTAAACTTTGAAACTCAACTCTTTTTTCTTTTGTTTTTAAGTATTCAGCTATTTTTTTATTAATATTATAAGAAAATAGTATTTTACCTGTGTCCAATTCTGTCGCTATCAACAGATCATTATCAAGTGAAAATAAAACATTATTTAAAACTAAAGGTTTTAAAATTGATGTAAAATTTTTTTTATAAATAATAGAGCCAGTATTTAGATCTACAACATAAAAATTATCATTTGTAGGTATATAAATTCGATTCTTTGAAATTATTAATTGGTTACTCTTAAATATATTGCTTGGATTTATATCTAATGAGTCATTAAGGTTTATAAACCAATTAATTTCAAATCTTTTGGAGTCAAATGAATAAAGTGTACCGTAAGTATTTAAAAAAATTATATCATTTTTATGAATGCCAAAATTGTTAATAAAATCACCTTTAAAAATACTTTCTTCGGTAGGAATTGTTCTCAATATTTCACCATTTTTTTTATCAATGAAAAAAACAGAATTACTTTGATTAGCTACAACAATTATATTTCTCATTTTTTTAATATTTGATCTGAAAGGAATTTTATAATTTTTTGCCCACAGTATGTTTCTATTTTCATAATTTAATGCATAAAGAAATCCTAAATTATCAGAAACGTAAATTATGTTATCATCAATACTAAAATTTAGTATTTTAATTATTTTCTTATAGCTTTTTTTGTAGAAGTTAAATTTAAATATTATTTTATTTTCTGATATTGAAAATACTATAATATTTCCCTTTTCATCACTTGTGATTATTTTGTCATTTTTATATAAAAGATACTTACTAGGATTAAATTTAGAAAGTTTTTTACCTTTAAAGATACGTTTATTTTTATTTGTATAATTAAAATTTTTAAAATTATTTTCATTAGAAAAAAAAATATCTTGCCACTCCTTAGTCAGTACTAAATTATTTGTTTGGAAAACATATCTTTTATCTAGATTGATAATTTTATTAAATTTTTCCCTTGAAGATTGAATTTTTTGAAAATCTTCGGTAAGATCAATTTTTTTTGTAGCAATTTGTCCTTCGTTTTTCCAAATGCCGGATTTTTTATCAAATGAACAATTATTTAAAAAAATTAAAATTATTAGATAATTAACTAATTTCATCTATTTATTTTTTTAAAGCTTCTAAAGCTATAGATTTTAAAGAAGAGTCTTCATTAACTAATTTTTCCAATATGCTCTTTCCAGTTTCAGCATCTGAATTTTTAATTAAATACAAAGCTTTTTTTAGATTGATAAGATCTTTTTGTTCTTTGCTTTTGACTGCATTGAGTGATCTTGAGAAGTAGTCTAGTATTATTTTTTTATCTGATATTAGATTTTTTTCAATAATTGTGTTCAGGGCTAAGATAGAATAAAATTTGTTTTTACTTAAAATTATTTCTTCGTAAAGTTTTTTGGCATTTTCATTTTCTTTAGTGGAAAGATATATTCCTGCTTGGATATATTTTTCAGCTATTAAGACATTTTTTTTTTCATTTTTATATTGTAATAAAAAAGCTGATGTAATTAAAGTGATTGATATAAAAAGTGTGACATAAATTTTTACTTTATTTTGGTTGTAAAAATTTTTTAGCCGATCTTTTAATTCTAACTTATTTTCTATTTCTTCTTGCATTTAAAAAGTTTTTTTTTGTTGGAAAATTTAACAATTTAACATCTCTAGTATATTTTTTTACAGCTTTTTCAATTATTCTATTTAGGTTTACATATTTTTTAACAAATTTCGGATAAAAGCCACTAATACCGAGCATGTCATCCGTTACAAGTATCTGTCCATCGCAATTCAAAGAGGAGCCTATTCCAATAGTGGGAATTTTTAATTCTTTAGTAATTAAATTTGCTGTGGACGGTGACAAACACTCTAGGACAATGGAAAACGCGCCGGCTTTTTCAATAAGTTTTGCTTCCTTTAGCAGTTTATTTGCCTCTATTTTTGTTTGACCTTCGATTTTAAATTTTCTTTTAAATTGTGGTGTAAAACCAATGTGTCCCATTACAGGAATTTTATGTCTTACTAAAAATTCTATAATTTTATAATTGTTTTTGTTACTTTCTATTTTAACTGCATCACATTTTGTTTTTCTCAATATTATTTGAGCATTTTTTTTTGCAATTTTGGAATTTTTATAACTACCTAAGGGCATATCTACTACCAATAGAGACTTCTTAACACCTTGTTTAACGCTTATAGAATGTTGAATGATGTTATCTAAACTTATCTGGTGTGTATTTTTATGTGCGTATAAAACATTTGCTACTGAGTCACCAACCAACACAATATCAACGTATTTATCTAAAATTTTTGCAATATTTTTTGAATAAGCTGTTAAACTTACAATCCTAGATTTACTTTTTTTATTCAATATTTTATTAATTTTTTTATTCATTATTCTAATTCAATGGTGCTTGGTGGTTTTGAAGTTATATCATAAACAACTCTATTAATTCCTTTCACATTATTGATTATTTTATTGGATATATTGTCTAAAAAATTTTTTGGGAAACTATAATAGTCCGCTGTCATTCCATCTTCTGATATAACAGCCCTTAATAAGCAAATATGTTCATATGTTCTGGAGTCTCCCATTACACCAACGGTTTTAATAGGAAGTAATGCTGCGTAAGCTTGCCATATTTTATTGTAATGTCCGCTTTTTATAAGTTCCTTGATATAAATGTCATCTGCCTCTTGAAGAATTTTGATTCTTTCGGATGTAATTTTTCCTACAATTCTAATTCCTAATCCAGGTCCGGGGAAAGGGTGTCTAAAATTGATATTTTTACTTAATCCCAAACTTGTACCTAAAACTCTTACCTCATCTTTAAAAAATTCTTTTAGTGGCTCAATTAATTTTAAATTCATTTTTTTTGGCAAACCTCCAACATTATGATGAGATTTAATTTTTGAGGTTTTGCTACCTGTAGCAGATTTGCTCTCAAT
>MDTG01241997.1_pt1 | contig 25468 bp, 9 predicted proteins | sample 811421 | NCBI WGS metagenome assembly MDTG01 (sample SAMN05326645, study PRJNA326480) | marine metagenome | isolation source: seawater | place: Pacific Ocean: South East | collected 2011 | reverse complement strand
TAAAATAATAAATCCTACAGTAAAAAATTATAAACAAACATTTGCAAATTCTTGGATTTATAATACTAGTTCAACTTATGAAATAAAAGAATTTATAGAAAATTCTACTATAACATTATCAAGTGAATGTGATAAATCAAGTTTAAAAATAGGTGATAAAATAGAATTATTAAAATTATCAACTAATGAAATTGTTTATCCATTAGATGGGAATGATATTCCTTATGTTAATGAAATAATTGATAAAAATACAGTAAGTCTAGAGAGATTTAATTTTACACGAATAACTGGTGAAAAATATAAAATACGTAGGAAACTTAATAAAGCATTCTCTGATGTAAATGCTGCACAAATATTATATGGAAATAATAAAATTATATCAGATATTCAAAATTTATACGTTGATGAAGTTGATAATTTTGCTTATGTAGCATCAAATTCATTACCATCTTATAATGAAAGTTTGATATCAGCAAAATATCCTTTTACAGAATTAATAGAAACACAGATAAATGAAAAAACTTTAAGAATTGGGATAAACACTGAAGGTGAATTAATTGATAAAAATGATTTAGAAAAATTTACAACCATAGTATTTGATGAAAATGTTAATTTTTTAACTGGAACGGAAGTATTTTATCAACCAAGTGCTGAACCTCTAGTCGGACTTGAGACAGGTTCTTATTTTATTAAAAATAATATTGATGGTAATATAAAGAAGATTAAATTATATAATTCAAGATCTAGCATACCAAGTGATTCATTTTTATCTTTCACACCACCCACTGGAATTTCTACCCATACATTTACTTTAATTGATCATAAAGACAAATTAATCACACCTCAAAAATTACTAAAAAAATTCCCATTAAAACAAGATTTAACCACTGGAATAAGTGAAACTACTAATCCTGGTGAAACAGGAATGTTAATTAATGGTGTTGAGATATCAAATTACAAATCAAATGATAAAATATATTTTGGTCCTCTAAGTTCGACTTCTGTTTTAAATGGTGGTAATAATTTTGATGTTATAAGTGAACCAAAATTTACAGTTTCAAATGGAATAGGTACAACTGCTTTAGTCCAACCAGTAATAAATGGATCTGTTAAAAAGGTTATTGTTGATCCTCAAGAATTTGATATAAATGAAGTTATTTCAATAGGAGTGACAGGTGGTAATGGTTCTGGATGTATATTAGAACCTATTATTGTTAAAAGGTTTAGGAGTGTTATTTTTGATTCTAGAACTACATTAACTGGTGGTGGTATTAATACTTCAATCAATACAATAACATTTTTAAAAGAACATGGTTTTGTTGATGGTCAGGAGATAGTGTATGATAATCAAAATAACACTTCTGTATCCACTGCATCAACAACTTTATTTGATGGTGCATCTTATTTTGCATCAGTTCTCAATAATAAGACAATAAGATTATATAACACTTTTGAAGATCAAAGAACAAGTACAAATTCAATCAATATAATAGGTGGCGGTAGTGGTATTCAAAAATTTAGATTAAATTCATCAAAAAATAATTTATCAGAAGTAAAAGTTATAAATTCTGGTGAAAATTATAGAAATAAAAAATTATTAGTAAAACCAATTGGAATTTTAACTAATTATAACACTATTCAATTCACAGATCATGGATTTGAAACTGGTGATGTAGTTCAATATTCTAATGTTGTTGGATTAGGGACAACACAACCTGAATTTATATCCGGATTAAGCACTACTAAGGATTATTTTATTAAAAAAGTAGATGGTAATAAATTTCAATTATGTGATGCAGGTGTTGGTGCCACAATTACTTCTAATTTTGAAAGAGGAGATATAGTTGAAATATCATCAACTGGAACTGGATTTCAACAATTTAGTTATCCAAAAATTAAATCTTTTATTAATTTCACTTCAGTTGGTTTGGGAACAACTTCACTTCAAACAGTTGATTTAACTCCTGTTGTTAGAGGTTCGATTACAAATTTATATCTATATGAGAATGGCACTGGATATGGTTCAACTATATTAAATTATCATAAAAAACCTACCATATCAATTCAAAATGGAAAAGATTCCTCATTAAAATTAAATATTATTAATGGTCAGGTGGATTCTGTTAGTATTGAATATGGTGGAACTGAATATTTTTCATCTCCTGACCTTATTGTAAATGACACAAACGGATCTGGAGCAGAATTAAGACCTATTATAACAAATCAAAAATTAACTGACGTAGTTGTGATTAATCCTGGTTTAGGATATTCAACTGATGCTACGGTTACTGTTAAACCATCAGGATCGGATTTTATTTTTGATACAAATGTTAGGTCTTTAACACTAAACAAAAATTTCAATAATACTAAAAGTTTAATATCTAAAGGTGATAATAAATTAAAGTATTCTATATGTGGTTATAGCACTAATATATTTAATGATGGAGGTAGTATTTCATCACCAATCATAGGTTGGGCTTATGATGGTAATCCGATTTATGGACCTTTTGGATTGGATGGAGCAGACGGGAGTGGTTCAATAAAAACTTTAAGTTCTAGTTATGTTGTAGATACAAATTATACTGATAGACCAAGTTTATTAAATTTTCCATCAGAATTTTTTGTTGAAGATTTTAAATTTAATAATAGTGGAGATTTAGATCAGTATAACGGTAGATTTGAAATAAATAATGATTTTCCAAATGGTATATATGCCTATCATGCATTGGTTGATAATTTAGGTAATCCTAAATTTCCATTTTTTATTGGTGATAAATTTAAATCAAAAATAATTGAAAGTAATATTACAGAATTTGATCAATCATATGATTTAAATTCTTCTGGTTTAAGAAGAAATACATTTCCATATAAAGTATCAGATCCTTTTGCTGACAATGATTTTTTAGTTGAAACTAATGAGATAACACAACAAAAAAGTATAGTAGAATCTGTATCATCAGGAACAGTAGAGAATATAAAAGTTGTTAATTCTGGACAAAATTATAAAGTTAATGATAATTTAATCTTTGATAATTCAAATACAAGTGGTGACGGATTAAGTGTAAGGGTATTAAAATTAAAGGGTAAAGAGATAACAAATCTTGATACTACCGTTAATCAAATTGATAATGTAGTTTTAATATGGAATCAAGATCAAATAATTATTGATACTAATATTCCGCATAATTTAAATGATAAAGATTCGGTAGTATTATCTGGATTATCCACAGATTCTATTAATATAAATCAGTTTAATATTATAGGAGTATCTTCTTTCATATCTAAAAATATATCAACTATTAATTCCACTGTAACTGCAGGTTTAACAACAGAAATTAATGTGTCAAATATTCCTGAAAACATATCAATTGGAGCAACTATAAGAGTTGGTATTGAAACTATGAAAATCTTGAATGTTTTTGATAATAATGTTCTAAGAGTAAAAAGATCTGTAACAGGAACCTCACATTCCGCTACATCACCAATTATTTTTGAATCAAATACATTTACAATAAATCAAAAATTATCATTCTTCGATTCTAAAAAAAATAATAAAGTATTTTTTAATCCAACAAAATCTGTTGGAGTTGGCACTACACCAGGATTAAATCATCAGACTTCATTTGTATTTTTAGATAGCACAATTAGTAGAAATATACCTACACAAAAAGTATTATTAAATAATCATCCTTTCTATAATAATCAAAAAATTAATCTAACTATACCAACCGGTAAATCTCAAATTTCTGTATCAACAACACCAACATCTACTATATTTAATTTACCAACAACTAATTTACATGTTGTTAATAGTGGGAAAGATTTAATAGGATTAAAAACGGGAATTGGTGCAACATTTAGTGAATTGTTTTTTAGATCAATATCTGTTGGTAATAATAGTGATGAATACTTATTCGAAAGTGATTTCAATCAGATTACAGGAAATATTAAAAAGTTTAATACAAAAGTAACCTTAAGCACTTCACATACTCTATCATTGAATGACGAAATTTCATTAAATGTTAAACCTAGTTTGAATGTAGGAATTGGAACCTTATCAACAGTTAGTGTTAAACGTGATTTAGAAACTGGATATCTATTATTTGATCAAATAGGATTAAATTCAACAGGAATTAACACAACTACAAATACTTTAACATTACAGTCCCATAATTTAAAAACTGGAGATAAAATAAAATATAATTCTAATTTAGCACCACAAGGTCTTGTTAACAAAGAATATTTTGTTTTCAAAGTTGATGATAATAATTTTAAATTTACTGAAAGTTATCTAGATTCTCAAAGTAAACCACCTGTAGTAGTTGGATTAGGTTCAACTGGAGGATCAACACAAACAGTATCAAAAATAAATCCATCTATAAATGTTGTTAAAAATAATAATCTTGTTTTTGATTTATCAGATTCTTCTCTTAATGACTATGAATTTAGAGTTTACTATGATAGTGATTTTAATAATCAATTTATATCTATGGGATCATCTACTAGCTTGAACGTGGTTCAAGTTGGATCATCATTAACTGTTGGATTTTCTACCTCATTACCCTCAAAATTATATTACAATTTAGTAAAATCTGGATATATTAGTACAGTAGATACTGAAGTAATTGATAATAATCAAATAAGTTATGTAAACAGTAACTATAACGGAGATTATAAAGTTTCATCAATTGGTTCAACTACATTTGATATATTTTTAAACAAAGATCCTGAAAGATTATCTTACAATACCAATAATTTTGATGAAAATATAACTTCAAAATCAAAATCAATTACTTATAAAACAAGTTCCACTTCTTCTCAGGATGGCATAGGAGACGTTGAATTAATATCAGGGGGAACAGGATATAAAAAACTACCAGTGCTTTCTGGATCGTCTTCTACGATTGCCTCAGATGCAACTATTGATTTACTATCAAACTCAATAGGTAATATAAATGAAGTAAGAATTTTAAATGATAGTTTTGAATATTCAACAGATAAGACTTTAAATCCTAGTGCACCAGTATCCCCATTAATTAGAACTTTAAATGGAAATACTATAGGAATTATTACTGTTACATCTGGAGGACAAAATTACACTAGTACTCCTAAAATAATTATTGTTGATCCAAATACAGGTTTAGAAATAAACAGTGGATATTTGGAAGTGATAATGAATCAAAGTACAATATCAAACGTATTAATTAATGATAAACCAAATGGATTACCAGAGGAAAGGGTAAAAATAATTACAACAAATAACACAAATGGTGTTTCCATAAAATCAATTGATTTTGATAATAGTGTTGGAACTTCATTTACATGTTTTATATCAACTCCATTAAATGGATTTAATGTTGAACCATTTACAGCTGGAGATGAAGTTTTTATAGAGGGAGTTCAAAGATATGTTGGAGTAAATACTCAAACTGGAGAAAATTTACCTTTTGTTGGTAGTGGGCATAACTCATCAGATTACAAATATTCTTTCTTAAGAGTATCTGAATATAATAAAAATACAAACCCAAGGAAAGTTATTATATCTGTATTAGGAATATCTACCACAAATAGTACAGGAGTAAGCACATATGTTGGTATTGCAGTTACAAATCAAAATAATTTTGCTACTATTATTAATAAATCCAAATATCCTGTTTTCGATTATAATTTAGTCAAATCTGTATTCATAGAGGGAGAAAGATTAAGAGTAAATAGTAAAATCAAAGATTTGTTTATATCAAAATATAATGATAATTATATTAAAGTTATTGGTTCATATGATTTAAAAGTAGGTGATATTATTATTGGACAATATTCAAATTCGAAAGCTGAGATTAGAGAAATAAATGAAAGTAAAGGTATTTTTAAAATAGATTTTTCATCTAGAAAAAATATTGGATGGGATGATGAAGTTGGTAAGTTAAGTGTTGATAATCAAGTTACCTCTGATAATAATTATTATCAAAATCTTTCATATTCTATTAAGAGTGAAATACCATGGAATAAATTTGAGACACCGGTTAATGATATACTTCATACTTCAGGTTTGAAAAATTTTGCTGACACCGAAATTTCATCATCATCTAGTGTTGGAGTAGGATCAACATCTGTAACATCGATCACTATAAACATAATCGATGATAAAAGAGTAGATGTCGTCAAAAATATTGATTTATCGAGAGATAAAGATCCTATTAATTCTTCTTCAAAGTTTTTAGAATTTAAAAATATTAGACTTAGTGATTTTGTTAGGTGTAATACTAATAATGTCCTTGATGTTGATGATATAAGTAAAGATTTTTCTAACCTTGATGGAGATCCTGATACATTTTTAGATATTTTAAATTTAAATCAAATAAAATCTTTTACAAATCTTCTCGTTAGAGTGAATAGTTTTGTTGGTCAAGAGTTAGAATTACAAGAATTATTATTACTAAGTTCACCAGAGGCTGCTGATGGATCACAAAATGCTTTAATTATTAAATCCAAATTGAATAACGTTGGAACTAATAATATTACTGCAGAAAATGAAACACTTGGAGATTTTTCCATCGCAACAAACGATGCAGGTGAAAATGTTTTAAGATATACTCCCAAAGATAAATTCAATACTGATTATGATTTTAAAATAATAGAAAACACATTCACTTCTTCTAATGAAGTTGTTCTTGCACCCTCTACTAGTGGAATTAGTTCACAAAGTTTAGGTGTTGTAAGACTTTTATCTTCAGGTGGAAAAGTTGAACCTGGAATCACATCATCAATTATTTCACTTCCATCTAATCAATTTGAATCATATTTTGTAAATACACAAATTATAACAGATAATGAGGTTGAATTTGTTGAATCATATTTAACTCATGATAATGTTAATTCTTACTATTCTGAATATTATACGGATAATAATAATACTAATAGTAGAGTGGGTATTTTTAGTGGTGATTTATCAAATGGAAATCTATCATTAAGTTTTTATAATGATACTGAAGATATTGTTTTATTAATTAAATCAAAAATAGTGGGTATTGGAACAACTGGATTAGGAAATGGTGAGCATAGATTTTTATCAAATGATCAAATAGGAGGACAAGAGAGAAGTATTGTATACCAAGGTATAACAACAGCAGGTGTGGGAACAACTTCAATAATCAATTTAGATAAAAATTTATTCAATGCTTTTAAATCAGTTGTTGAGGTAAGCATAGGATCTTCCAAAGCTTTACATCAAGTTTATTCAATAAATGATGGATCTCAAATTTTCACTCAACCAGCTCAATTCTTATCAGTTGGATCTACGTCATTATTTGATGATAACATTGGACTAGGAACATTTGGTGGAGTATATGACGGATCCAATATTAAAATTAATTTTTATCCTGACAATTTGACTGGTATATGCACCATAAAAACATTTAATCAATGTTTCTATAATTTAAATGACACTCAAAATGTAGCAAATGATTTAGAGTATGGTTCAATAAGAGAGTCTATTGACTTAAAATTCTTTAATGCAATTAATGGTGTAAGAATTAATAGAACTGATTTTGAATTAAATTCGAATAATATTCCTATTTTCAGTAAAACTTTTAATCCATCAAATGCTTTAGACTCATCAACTGGTATATTCACTATAAATGATCATTTCTTTAGAAATGATGAGGAATTGGTGTATAAACCAGATTCAACAGTTGTTGGTGTTGGAACATCATCTCTTGTATACAAAAATGTATCAGCAGGTATAAACACAGTTTTGACAGAGGTCGGTAACGTATTTTGTATAAAAACTGGTGAAAATACTTTTCAAATATCAACAACAAGAGCAGGAACTGCAGTTACATTTACAGGTTTAGGTGAGGGAAATGCTCATAAATTTACTATGTCTAAGAGAATTGAAAAATCAATTATCACTATTGATGGATTAATGCAGGATCCAATATCAGTTAAAAATTTAACACAAACTCTTATTAATAATAATGGTAATATTGGTGCTTCAAGTAGTATATTTTCACTTAGTGGTATTTCATCTGTTTTAGTTGAGGATATAATCAAAATTGATGATGAGTTTATGAGAATAAACAATGTTGGGGTGGGAACTTCTTTCTCAGGTCCAATTACACCAGGCATTGGAACATTCCCATTGGTTCAAGTTGATCGTGCATCATTAGGAAGCAAATCTTCAATTCATAATGATGCAACTAGTATTAAGTTTTTTACAGGGTCATTTAATATTGAAGAAAGCACTATTCATTTTACAAATGCTCCAATAGGAAATTCACAAGGATCAGATACTTTTAGTAATTTACCATATGCACGATCAACTTTTGCTGGTAGGGTATACTTTAGAAATAATTATGATACAAATATAGTATTTGATGATATTTCGGATAAATTTACAGGTATTAATTCAACATTTAATTTAACGGTTGGAGGTGCAAACACTATTGGAATTGGAACAACCGGAAATGGATTGATGTTAATTAATGGTATTTTCCAAAATCCAAGCACATTTAACAACCCATCTGGTAATTTTAATTTGACTCAAGATGCGAATGCGGGTGTCACTACAATTAATTTTACTGGTTTAACTGTAGATAATGAACTTGTAATAAGTGATGAAGATGTAAATCAGAATCAATTACCAAGAGGAGGTGTTATCGTATCATTAGGTTCAACTTCAGGATTGGGATTTGCACCTCTAGCAGGTGCTAAGATAAGACCTGTGGTGAGTTCTGGGGGAACAATAACTTCAATAGTTGGTGTTGCAACAACTGGATCATCATTAGGAATTATAACCGCATTTTATAATAATACTACAGGTTTACTAACCGTGACAACACAAACTGATCCAGATTGGGTATTTGGTGAACAGAGTCGAGATGAAGTTCAACTGAATAGTTTACCTTTTTCTGGTGGATTATCAATTGGTGGCACCTTCTCAGTAGTTTCAGTGGCAGCAACTAATATATTTGGTGTTAATATTGGTATTAGAGAAACAACACATGATTATCAGGGTGGAGGAGAAGCGTTACCTTGGTACGGAGATTTAACATTTGGATCTGGATATAATGGTATTAATGGAATAGGTGTGACTGTTGTTGATCTTGGTTATGAACACCGTTTTATATCTGCAAATACCGGTGCTATAAACAGAAGTAGTGATGCTGCACAATTAACACCAACAAATGCAATTTATAATCCGGTATCAGGAATAATTACATTTACTGTCGCAGATCATGGATTATCAACAAGTGATAACATTACTTTGGATGAATATTCAATTATATTCAAATGTTCTAAAGATAATTTCTTTACAGATCATCCATATCCTAGACTTACTGATCCTGCTGGAGGTGGTTCATCATTAAGTGTTACAAAGATAAATGATGATAGTTTTAGTGTTAATGTTGGTACAAATGTAGGATCTGGTGCTACAATTACTGCTAGTGTTGGTGTAGGAGGAACCCTTGCATTTACTATTGTAGGTGGTGGTAAGAGTTATAAGGATGCAAAGATTTTTGTATCTTCTCCTTCTTACTCTGGTTTAGGTATTACAGGTTTGTCAAGACTTGGAATAGGTGCGACATACGATACCGGAGAAAATATTACGGTAGATGTGAATGTTGGTCCAGTTGCTACTAACGTAGGTATAGGTTCTACATTATTTGAAGTTACAAACTTTAAAGTTAATGGTAATGGAAATGCATTTAATTTTGGGGATAAATTTACAGTAGTTGGTCTTGTTACTGATGTAAATCTTTCATCACCTATTCATAATTTTGAATTGGAAGTGAGAAGGACTTATAATGATAAATTTACTCTCTTCCAATTTGGAGAATTTGATTTTATTGACTCAATAAGAAGTTTACAAAATGGATCAAGAGTAAGATTTCCTATAAAATATAATCAAGAGCAGTTAAGTATAGAAGAAGGAAATGTATTTACTGGTAATATATCAAATGTTTTAATAATTTTTAGAAATGGTGTTCTACAAGAACCTACTAAAAATTATATCTTTGATGGTGGCACATCTTTAACATTTACAACACCACCAGAAAAAGATGATGATATACAAATTTATTTCTATAGAGGAACTGCTGGAACGGATTCGATACAAGTAGATGCTGAAACATCACCTATTGAAAAGGGTGATGCAGTTCAAATAGTTAAAAATGCAGGTTTATTAACTAGTACATCTCAAGATCCTAGAGTAATTTTTGATATAAAAGATTCAGACGAAGTTGAAACAAATATTTATTTTGGTCAGGGTATAAACGATGTAGATTTTAAACCTTTAGATTTATTAAAACAAAAAAGAGATTTATCTGTAAATGATGCAAAAATTCCAAAAACAAGACAATTGATTGAAACTTTAGTTTTTCCAACTGCAAGGGTAATTGGTGATATTTCAATTTCTAATACCGAAATATTTGTGGATGATGCATCATTATTTAACTATGAAAATGAAGCAAGTCCAAATTTTAAATTAAATTTGATTTCAGGAGTAGGTAATCCTGTGGCAGCTGCATTGACTGCTGTTGTTTCGGGAATTGGTACAATTCAATCCTTGAGCATAGTCAATGCTGGAGCTGGATATACCGAATCATCAATACAGTTGTCAATAGGTATACCTACAACAGGTATACCTTTAAATAATGTTGGAGTAGCAACAACTGCAACTGCAACCGCAACTATATCTAATGGATCTGTTTCTTCTGTAAGTATTACTAATCCTGGTTTGGGATATACGAATACAAATCCACCTAAAGTTCTTGCACCCAAATCACCCATAGTAGATGAAATAATAAGTGGCACTAATATCGTTTTTGAAAATACATCAGGTATAATAACAGGTATAGGAACCACAATATTTAACTCAGCATTAGCAATCAAATTTACGGGTATAAATACTGAGGGGTTAGGACCAATTACAATCGGTGATCCATTATTCGTATATGATACTACTGTTGGAAATGGTGTTACATCAACCGATGTAACAAATACAAACGTAGTAGGCATTGGTACGACTTTTGTGGACAATGTTTATATCGTTGCAGGAATAACAACATTAGGGGTAGTTGGGGGAGGTAATACTATTACTGGTATTATTACATGCACCATTGATACTAATACAGTTGGAATATCCACAATTGAGACTGCTGGTATACCAGTTGGTAGATTTTCATTAGGAAAAATATCAAGCATATCAAGATCTTCAAATCCAATATCAATTGGAGTTACAGGTTTAACTGTTGATGTAGGATTATCAACTTTCCCAACTGTGATTAGGGGATCAGGTAATGATACTCTCAGAAAAACTGGAGCATTGAAAACTAATCTTATTATTTGATGTATAAATATCTAAAAAAACAATAATAATGCCAGCAATTGTAACAGATCAGTTCAGAATATTTAATGCTAATAATTTTGTTAATTCAGTATTAACAGGTAATGATTCATATTACGTATTTTTAGGATTAGCAAATCCATTTGGAAATATACCATTTTCAAATTCAATTGTTGGATTTGGCAGAACTACAAATTGGCAAACTCAAACACCAGCACCTGTAGATAATTTACAATATCTTAGTCATTACAGAGATACCATGTTATTTGGTAAAAAAATTAATAGTGCTAATATACGTAGAGTTGTGAAAAGACATGATTGGGTATCTAATACTCGATATGATCTGTATCGTCATGACTATCAAACAATAGTAAATCCAGCTCCTAATAGTGACACTGGTAATTTATTTGATTCAAATTTTTACGTTGTAAATAGTGATTTTAAAGTTTATATATGTATTGATAATGGATCAAGTGGTACAAATGTAAAAGGAAACGTATCTGTTGATGAACCTACATTTACAGATTTAGAAGTATCTGCCGCTGGAACAAGTGGTGATGGATATCTATGGAAATACTTATTTACCGCATCACCATCTGATATTATAAAATTTGACTCTACTGAATTTATCGTATTACCTAATGATTGGGAAACATCAACTGATAGTCAAATACAAAATGTGAGAGAATCAGGAAATTCTGATTTAAATTTAAATCAAATTAAAAAAGTTTATATTGAAAATGCTGGTAGTGGTGTAAACGCTTCATATCAAACAGGAACATATGAAGTAGATATTTTAGGTGATGGAACAGGAGGAAAAGTTCAAATTATTGTTGATACAACTGGAAAAATTACAAGTGCAAAGGTTTCATCAGGTGGTTCGGGTTATACATTCGGTGTAGTAGATTTAGGAACAGTTCAAATAAATCCAACTGGAAGTTTAAGTGTTGTAAACGCAGCAAAATTAATTCCGATCATACCACCTTCAAAAGGACACGGACACAACATATATAAAGAATTAGGTTCTGATAAAGTTTTAATTTATGCTAGATTTGATGATTCTACTAAAGATTTTCCAACAGATACTAAGTTTTCTCAAATAGGAATTGTAAAAAATCCTAGTCAAGTCAGTTCTGCTGCTACTTTTACTTTAAATCAATTTAGTTCATTATCTTCCTTAAAGTTAACTTCAGATATAGGTATCACCAAATCATTAATTGGTGTTGGGATAACTCAATCAACAGAAAGTGGGGTTGCTAGAGGATATATTTCTTCATATGATAAAGACACAAAAATTTTAAAATTTTATCAAGATAGATCATTATACTTTGTAAATGGAAATGATCAAACTGATAACACCAATATTTCATCACAATCTAATGTGATATCATTTGAATCATCATCTGAGTCTATTATATCAGACAATACTGATCCTGATTTAGCATTTACAAAATCTATTGATACTAATTTTAGTGGGATAACAACTGTTGTTAACAATAAAATAATAAATTTAGGAGTCAATTTTACAAATGGTATCTCTCAAGAGGAGATAAATAAAAAAACAGGAGATATTATCTATATTGATAATAGAGAATTGGTTGAAAGAAACTCTAGGCAAAAAGAAGATGTAAAAATCGTTCTTGAATTTTAAGTAAAATGAAACAAAAAACAAATTTAAATACAAGTCCATATTATGATGATTTTGATGAATCAAAAAATTTTTACAAAGTTCTTTTTAAACCTGGTTTCCCAGTTCAAGCAAGAGAGTTAACTGGTTCTCAATCAATATCACAAGATCAATTATCTAAACTAAGCACTTATGTTTTTAAGAATGGGGCAAAAGTAATACCAGGTGATCCATCATTTCAAGATAATGTTAGAGCTATAAAATTAAATTCTACAAACTTTGGTGTTGATATATCATTATATACGAATAATTTAGTTGGTAAAATAGTATCAGGTCAATCTTCAGGAATACGTGCAAATGTAAAGTTAGCAACAACAATAACAGACTCAGAAAATAATAATCAAATAATTTTACACGTTGATCAAATATCATCTGGAAATAATTTAAATAGTTTTGATACATTTGAAAATGGAGAGTCATTAGTATGTGATGAGAATATAATATATGGTAATACCACAATAAATGCAGGAACACCCGTAGCGTCTTTAATATCAAATAATTCCACTGGTTTTGGTTCTTTAGTTCATATTGAAAAGGGAGTTTACTATATTAGAGGTTATTTTGTTAGTGTTAATCAACAGTCAATAATATTAGATGCTTTTGAAAATAAACCATCTTATCGTGTTGGTTTGAAAGTAGATGAAGTAATTGTAAATGCAAAGGAAGATAGTTCACTATATGATAATGCAACTGGTTTTACAAATTTTGCAGCACCAGGTGCTGACAGACTACAAATAAATTTAACTCTTACAAAAAAATTATTAACTGATAAAAATGATACAGATTTTGTATTATTACTTGAAATTGAAGAGGGTAAAATAAAAAAAGTTGGTGAAGGTGTTAATGATAATTTAAATTTATTAGGTGATGCTCTTGCTAAAAGAACTTTTGAAGAGTCTGGAAATTATTCAGTTAGACCATTTATACCATCTATACACAATTCACTAAATGATAAGTTAGGAAATAATGGATTATATTTTAGTAATCAATTAACAGATCAAGATAACACACCTTCTGACGATTTGATGTGTGTAAAAATTTCACCTGGTTTATCGTATGTTAGAGGAAATAGAGTTTTAAAGAGCACAACAAATATTATTGATGTTGATAAACCTAGAGATGTGGGAATACAGACAAATAGTGCTGTTGATTTTGAAATGGGTAATATATTAAGAGTTAATAATGTTCAAGGAGTTCCTAAACAAGGAACAGTTGTTAAATTATTTGATAATTTTAATTCATCTGGTGTTTTAATAGGAAGTGCAAGAGTTTATAGTTTTAATTTAGAAAATTCTGCTTATTCAGGAGCAACGACTAATTGGGATTTAAGATTGTTTGATCTGCAAACATTTTCAACTATAACTTTAAATACACCTGTTGGTATATCTACACTACCTGAGGGATCCTTTATAAGGGGGAAAAATTCAAATGCATCTGGATTTGTTAGACCTCATCATGCTAACACTGTTGGAATTGTAACATTAAGTGAAACTTCAGGCACATTTATGGTAGGAGAGGAATTAACTGTTAATGGTGTAGATTTATTAAGGAGTGTAGGTGTTGTAACAGCAAATAATATTCAACAAATAAAGTCTGTCTCACAACCAACTTCTAGTAATTTTCCAAACATATCAGGTGATGGATTTAAAGCAGATTCTTTTCTTGAAAGATTTAGAATTCCAAGTGGTATAAGTAATGTAGATATAACTGCAAGATCTGGTGCAGGTGGAGGTATTTCAACCGTAACTGCTGGTGGGGAACCTTTTACCGGATTAAGAAAAGGTTCAATAGTTAGATATATAAGTCCAGGTATAAGCACAGAAAGATTTAACAAAGTTAAATCAATTACAAGTGGTGGACTATCGATGGTAATAGAACCAATACCCACTGTATTTGGTGTTTTTGAAGGATCTGTTCCAGATGCAAATATTCAGGTATCAATGTTCGCTGCTGCACCAAATATAAGAGGAACAGGAAATTTATTTAGATCTTTAAATAATTCTAATGTTGAGTCAATTGATTTATCAAGTTCACAATTAACAATAACTAAACAAATTCTTGGAAAATCTATAAGTTCAGGAACTCTTACAGTCAATTCTTCGAGTGATACTGACTTAACAAACTCTAGTTTTGTATCTTTTGATCAAGAACGTTATTCAGTGCATAATGATAATGGAACAATACAATCTCTTAACCGTGATAATTTTAGCACCAATGGAACTACTTTTACATTAACTGGATTAAATGACGATACTGTTGTGTTAAACTCAACTTTATCGAAAAATGAAATAAAAAGTAAATTAAAAACATATAATAAAAGTCAATTATCTTATGTAAGATTATCAAACGATAGAACATCTGGTTTAACTGGGAATGTTAGTAATTCAGTTCAAGATGGATTAACATTTGATAAAAGATATGGTTTAAGAGTTCAAGATGAGGAAATATCACTTAATTATCCTGATGTAGTTAAAGTTTTAGCTATATTAGAATCTTTGGATGATAATGATCCAATACTAGACACATTAAGTTTTAGTGACACTGTAGATGTTAATAATAATGCAATTATTGGTGAGGATATCATTAGTGATGATAAGTCTATTGTTGCTAGAGTAATTAGTAAACCAACATCAAACCAATTATCTGTTGTATACTTAACCTTAAACAAGTTTACATCAACAGACAATGTTACTTTTTCAGAGTCAAATATTCAGACAAAAATTAACAGTATAGTAAATGTAGGGAAATATAAAGATCTTACAAAATCATATGCGTTAGATAAAGGACAAAGAAACGAATATTATGATTATTCAAGAATTATTAGAAATAAAAATGTTTCATCACCATCAAGAAGATTATTAGTAATTTTCGATTATTATTCTGCTGCAAATAATGATGAGGGTGATGTATTTACAGTTCTAAGTTATGATAATGATAGATTTGATTTTGATATTCCTACTATAGGATCATCTAACGTCAGAGCTACTGATACAATTGATTTTAGACCAAGAGTTCCAATATATGATGTAAGCACAGATACATTATCACCATTTACTTTTGGTTCAAGAGATTTTTCAACAATAAAACAATTTATTACACCTAATGAAAGTTTTACTTTAAATTATAATTTCTATTTACCAAGAATTGATAATTTATATCTTAGTAAAAATGGCAATTTTGTATATGAAAAAGGATTATCATCAGTAAATCCAAAACCTCCAGTCAGAAATGATGAATTGATGAAGTTGGCAACAATTACTTTACCACCGTATCTCTATAGTCCTGAAAATGCATCATTATTAATAACTGAGAATAAAAGATTTACGATGAAAGATATTGGAACTATTGAGGATAGAGTTTCAAATTTAGAGGAAGTTACATCTCTATCATTGTTAGAAAATAATGTACAAACACTGCAAATATTAGACTCAGAGGGTAGAAATAGATTTAAGAGTGGATTTTTTGTAGATCCATTTAGAAATTATAATTTAATGAATTCAACTTTATCAACTGTTGAAGTTGATTTGTTTTCAAATGTAATATTCCCAATTAGATCTAGAAATACGTTAGATTTAGTTCCAAAGTTAGAAAATCCATTATCTCAAGCAGATTTTGATTCAAGGCAAAATAATCAATTATTTGATTCAAATGTAAGAAGAACAGGTGATTTAATAACTTTAGATTATGAAGAGGTAGAATGGTTTGGACAGGAATATGCCACCAGTTCTTTAAATATAAATCCATTTTTAATACCATCATATACTGGACAAATAAGATTAACTCCTGCTTCTGATTTATGGACAAGAACAATTGAAAATGATCTTGGTGTAATAAGGCAAGATGGAGTAAACACAACACAAAATTTAAATTTAAATACTGTAGTAAATGGTGAATTGGGTGGAGATATTACACAGGTAACCACTAGAACTACTCAACAACTTGTAACTCCTGGTCAGGGGTCACAGTTAGGAGTTGGTAATGGTGGAGTCATATCAAGGACTTTAGAAGATGCTGGAACTAGCACAATAACGGGTCAATTATCTTTAAATGGTAGTGCTTCTGATAGTGTAACTGTTAGAAGTGTGGATACTGTTATTGATAACAGACTTACTTCATCGATAGCACAATTCATGAGATCGAGAAATGTGCAATTTGAGACTTCTAGTTTTCCTTCATATACACAATTTTTTACATTCTTAGATAAAGAGATTGTAGATTTCATTCCAAAATTAGTTGAAGTTTCTCCAACAAAAAATGGATCTGGTTCCGGAACTAGTAATTCTTCATTCATAATTGGTGAAACTGTCGAAGTTTATGATAATACAAATGAACCACCTGTGATGCAATTTAGAGTCTGTAAACCAGATCATAAAACTGGTGCTTTTAATAATCCAAGTGAATCATATCAATTTAATCCTTACACATATCAAAATAATAATGCCGACAGAGTGCCTCAAAATTATTCTCTTACAACACCTATTGTAAATATAGATACACTTTCATTATCTAATGAGTCACAATCAAATTATTTTGGATATTTAGAAACAGGTTACAAATTAGTTGGAACAGAAAGTAATGCTGAAGCTTATGTAAAAAATAAAAGATTAATAAGTGATAATAGAGGTGATTTAATAGGAACATTTTTTGTTAGAGATCCAAATACTATTCCACCTCCTGATAGAAGATTTAATACAGGAGAAAAAACTTTCTTATTAACCACAAGTTCAACAAATGCAACATTTATACCTGGTGTTGATCCAAACATATTTGCTGCTCAAATTCCATTCACATCTGAAGGAACAAAGTTAGAATTTGAAAAGGAAACAATTCAGACAGTTAATTCATCCACTTTCAATATTAATGCTGATTTTGAGGCAAATATCGAGACTAATATCTCAGTTACTCAACAGATTGAAAATGTAGTAGAGGCAGAATATCATGATCCTTTGGCACAAACATTTGTTATAGGTTCTAGAAATCCACAAACTGAAAATGCTCTTAACACTTCTAATGATCAGAATGGTGCTTATATTACATCAGTTGAAGTATTCTTTAGAACAATTGATCCAAGTACAGATGTAACTTTACAAATGAGGACTACAGATGAAGGAACTAGACCCTCTAAATCAATTTTAGCATCTAAAACATTAGCATCTACACAATTTATAAATGGTGTTTCTAATCAATTAATTCAAACATCTGAGGATGCATCAGTTGGAACTAAATTTACATTTGATGAACCTCTTTACTTAAGTCCAAATGAAACTTATGCAATTGTTTTACTTGCCCCAGATTCAGACAAATATACTGTTTTCACTGGAGTTTCTGGACAGACTGCTTTGAATCCTCAATCCATACCTGGTGCAACTGGAGGAGAATCAATACAATATTCACAGCAATATACATTAGGAGCAATTTTTAAATCACAAAATGGTGCACTATGGTCAGAAGATAATGAGCAAGATTTGACATTTAAATTATATAAAGCTCAATTTGTCACTAGTGGTTCATTACTTTTACATAATTCTGAATTAGGTGAAGGTAATAATTATATTCCAAGATTGGTTCCAAACTCAATAGAAACATTCTCTAAAACTGGATCAATTCAAATTTCAAGTTTTAGTTCAGTTTTAACTGGAATATTAACCACAGGTAGAAAAATTTGTGGTATTAATTCTACAAGCACTGCTGTTATAACAGGTGTTGGTGGTAGTGCGAGTCAAATTAAAATTACCGATGGTGGTTCAAATTATACAGCTGATGTAAGAGTTAATACTTTTGCAATTACAGGTGAAGGAACTGGAATGCAATTTAAAATTGATAGTGTTGATGCCACTACTGGTGCAATTGTTACTGGAATCTCTACATCAGATCCAGTAGATACTCCAGTTGTCGGGTATAAAGTTGGAGATGTTGTTGGAATAGTTACGAACACTGTAGGAACTAAAGGAGGCCAAGGAAGGGGAGCACGAATTACAATTTCAAAAATTAATAATACTCTAGGTACTAAATTATTTTTAAGTAATATTAAAGGTGATAATAACTCGTTTCCTGCTAATGTTGGTACTGCTTTGAGTTTCTTTAATGATAGTAATAATATTGTAAGTTTAGCAGCAACTACTATCACATCAAATAACTTTAACACTACAGGAATTAATGCTGGAAATTTATTTAAAGTTAAAAATCTAGATCATGGTATGTATTCCAATACAAACAAATTAGATTTGAAAAATATTTCTAGTGATATAGTTCCAACAGAATTAAGTGCTACATTATTAAATAATGAGTCAAGTAGTATAAGTGTTGCAAGCACATCAGTATTTGCTAATTTTGAGGGAGCTCCTGTTAGTGGAATTAATACAGGTTACGTTAAAATAGATAATGAAATTATAGGATATGGTAGTGTTGGAGATGGAGTATTGAATATTGCTTCTGGTGCTAATGGAAGGGGAGTTGATAGTACAAATATATTAAGTCACGATGTGAATACTCTAGTTAGTAAATATGAATTAAATGGTGTTTCCATAAGAAGATTATCTAGAAATAATCTGAATGTAAGTAGTAATCAAATAGAATTAGATAGTCATTTTGTTGAGTTTGATAGATCTGCAAATGGTAAAGATAGATCATCCGATTCATTCAACTTCCCACAATTATCATTCAACTCAAAACAATCAACTGGTGGAAATTTTGTAAGATCTAGTGAGAATATATTATTCAATTCTATAAAACCTAATATTATAGTTTCTACTCCAGTTGGTGTTGATGGTGCAAAAACAGATATTAACGCATCAATAAGAACAATATCTGGAACAAGTGTGGGAGGAAATGAACCATCATTTGTTGACTTAGGTTATGAACCTGTTTCTCTTAATAATTTAAATCCATTAAATAGTGTTCGCATGGTGGCATCTAAAGTTAATGAAAATCAATATTTAAATAGTTTATCAGAAAATAAATCATTTACATTACTTATGAATTTAAGTTCAAACAATCCGAATTTATCACCAGCGATTTCAATGAGAACTTTACCGAACGTTGAATTATACTCAAGTAGAATCAATAGACCAATAAATCTTGATAAGTATGATGTAAATGGTGAAGTTAATTCAATATTGAATGATCCTCATGCTGCTGTTTATGTTTCAAATAGTATAAGATTATCAAAACCAGCTACATCACTTAAAGTTATTTTGAGTGCAAATAGACCTGCCTCTGCTGATTTTAGAGTTTTATATAGTTTGAATAGAATTAATTCGGAAGAAACTGCACAATCATTTGAACTATTTCCTGGTTATAAAAATTTAACAAATGTAGATCCAGATGATGGATTTGGAGATTTAGTTGTAGATGCATCAAGAAATGATGGAAGAGCAGATTCGTTTGTGCCATCAAACACATCTAACCAGTTTTCAGAATATCAGTTTACTGCTGATAATTTAGATGAATTTAATGGTTATACCATAAAGATTGTTATGTCAAGTTCAGATCAATCAACATCCCCAAGAATTAAAGAATTGAGGACTATTGCAGTAAGATGATAAAAGTAGAAGGACATACAAATCTTTTTAGAGATTCAAAAACAGGAGCTATTATTAATACAGATAATAATGGATATGATCAATATTTGAAATTAATAAAAAGTGATAATAAAAAAGAAAGAGAACTAGATAAAATGAAAAATGATATTGAAGAAATAAAAGAAGCATTATCTCAAATTATTAATAATCTTAATAAAAACTAAATATAATTAGGATTAATATAAAAGTCGATGTCAGCAGTATATGTATCAAATCTAGTTATAAATGCTGGATCAACTTTCAGTCAAACATTTGAACTAGGTAGTACACAAGATAACTCACCATTTAATTTGACTGGTTACTCTATAGCAGCTCAAATGAGAAAACATGCAAGTAGTACAGGTGTAACGACCTTCACTTCCTCTATAAGTGATGCAACCACTGGAAAAATTTTAGTTGGACTAGCATCAACTGAAACAGTTAATATAAAACCTGGTAGATATGTGTATGACATAGTTGTTACTTCAGGTGCAATAAAAACAAGAGTAGTCGAAGGATCAGCATTAGTTAGAGATGGGGTAACAAGGTAATGTCAGAAATTAATGCAAACATTGGACCTACACCTGCAATAAAGGTTTTAACGACACAACCATCTGTAAATCCAGAACAATCGGTTAATGCTACAAATGTAGTTGGTGGTATAGCTTCTGTTACACAATTATCTGTAAGTGGTGTATCTACACTGGGAATCATAACAGTTTCGAGTGGGATTGTTTCCTCTACAACTGGAATTGTTACATACTTAGGAGACGGAAGTCAATTAACTGGAGTTGTTGCCACAGATCTAGGATCTATAGGTGAATTGAATGTAAGTGGTATAAGTACCTTAAATAGAGTTAAAGTGGATTCTGGTATTATAACAGCAACAAGTGGTGTTGTTACTTTTACTGGTGATATTACATCTTTAGATGGAGGATCTTTCTGATGGCATTAATAAGTAATAGACAAGAATTTATTGATTATTGTTTACGACAACTAGGTGCTCCTGTATTGGAGATAAACGTTGATGATGATCAGATAGATGATGCGTTGGATGATGCAAGACAACTTTACAATGAAAGGCATTATGATGGTGTTGAGAAGACGTATCTAAAGCATGAACTCACTCAAGATGATATAGATAGAGGAACAGCATCTGGAACAACAGGAGTTGGTATTGTAACTACTACTGGAGGTTCTACAGAAATAAGTGGTTTTGGAAATATCCAGAGTAATTGGGTTGAGACATCTAATTTCATACAGGTTCCTGAACCTGTTTTAGGAATTGAGAGAGTTTTTAAATTTGACTCAAGCACCATCTCTGGTGGAATGTTTAGTATTAAGTATCAATTATTCCTAAATGATTTGTATAGGTTTAATTCTGTGGATCTTCTACAATACTCTATGACAAAAACCTATCTTGAAGATATTGATTTTCTTTTAACTACAGATAAACAGATAAGATTTAATATGAGGACTGATAGATTATATTTAGATCTTGATTGGAAGGCACAAAAGGTAGGCACTTTTATTGTTATTGAATGTTATAGAGCATTAAACCCTGATGATTTTACAAATATGCTAAATGATTTATTTCTAAAAAGATACGCTACTGCATTAATTAAAAAACAGTGGGGACAAAATTTAATTAAATTTAAAGGTGTAAAATTACCAGGTGGCATTGAATTAAATGGTAGAGAGATATATGAAGATGCTGTGAGAGAATTGGAGAGTTTAAGAGAAAGAATGATGCTTGAGTATGAAATTCCACCACTAGATATGATTGGATAATGGCATTAAATCCCTTTTTTTTACAAGGATCACAAAGTGAACAACGATTAGTTCAAAATCTTATAAATGAGCAATTGCAAATTTATGGGGTTGAAGTTGTATATTTACCACGTAAAATAGTAAAAAAAGATCAAATATTAACTGAAATTCAATCTTCTTCATTTAATGATAATTTTTTAATTGAAGCATATGTTAACACATATGAGGGTTATTCTGGTGCTGGAGATGTTCTAACTAAATTTGGAATGAGTTTAAAGGATGAACTAACAGTTACTATTTCAAGAGAAAGATTTGAAGATTTTATATCACCATTTTTAACAGGTTTACCAGCTGGTGAGATTGAAGTATCTACAAGACCAAGTGAAGGTGATTTGATATTTTTTCCTTTAGGTAAAAGATTATTTGAAATAAAATTTGTTGAACATGAAGACCCATTTTATCAGTTAGGTAAAAATTATGTTTATCAATTAAAATGTGAACTATTTGAACTTCAAGATGAAATTGGTGGTTGGAATGAGTTAACTAGAACTACACAGACTATCGATGACACATTAGTTGATCAAGGTTATATAACATCATTACAATTAATTTCAATTGGATCAACTGCAACGGTTGGCATTACAACAACGACTGGTTATATTCGAAACATAATTTTAAATAATGATGGATTTGATTATTCAAAAACTCCAACCGTATCCATATCAACTGCACCAGCTGGTGGTGTTAATGCTACTGCTGTTGCAATTACCACTTCTGTATTAGGGTCACAATCAGTTAAAGAGATACTACTAACAAATCCAGGTGCGGGATATACAGTTACACCAACTATAACTATTGTAAGTGCCTCCTCTACTATCACTGGTGTTGGATCAACATCATATGGTGTTGGCGCAGCAGCAACAGCTGTCCTCGTAACTGATTCTGCAGGTATTGGTGCAATCAGCATTGCCTCAAGTGGAAGTGGATATGCAAGAAATCCAACAATATTCTTCAATACACCTACATCAGGTATCGGAACTGCTGTTGGTAGAGTGAGCATCAGCACAGATGGTTTTGTCACTCAAACCTTTTTGGAAGATGCTGGTATTGGATATACTTCTGGAACTGGTATCGCAACTATTTCTCCACCACCAGTAATTACAGGAGTTGGTACTTACATCTTTAATGAGCAGATAACAGGAAGTATATCTGGAGCAAAAGGTAGAGTTAAATCATGGGATACATCTAATAATGTATTAAAATTGGGGACAACAGATGGCACATTTATCGCAGGAGATGTAGCTATAGGATCCACCTCAAATGCTAGATTTACAGTTGATTTTATTGAATCAGCTGAATTTGCTGATAAATATGATAAGGGTGATGAAATAGAAAGTGAAGCTGATGACATCATCGACTTCTCAGAAGGAAATCCATTTGGTACATTTTAATGTTAGGAACTTACTACTACCATCAAATAATTAGAAAGACAATAATATCTTTTGGAACATTATTTAATGCAATTTACATCAGACATGATGATAAAGATGGGGACACTTATAGTGAAATGAAAATTCCTTTAGCATATGGACCTTCACAAAAATTCTTAGCAAGATTAGAACAACAGGCAGATCTAAACAAACCTGTAGCAATGACTCTACCCAGAATGTCATTTGAAATGACTAATGTTACTTATGATGCTACAAGAAAAACTGGTATAACACAAACCTTTAAAGCATCTGATGGAAATAAGATTAAAAAGGTATTCATGCCTGTTCCATATAACATTGGATTTGAATTAAATATTTTAACAAAAATAAATGATGATGCATTACAAATTGTTGAACAAATATTACCATTCTTTCAACCATCATTTAATTTAACTGTAGACTTAGTAACTGCTATTGGTGAAAAAAGAGATATACCCATAGTTTTAGATTCAATTAATTTTCAAGATGATTATGAAGGTGATTTTTCAACTCGTAGAGCATTAATTTATACGTTATCATTTACTGCAAAAACATATCTATTTGGACCTGTTCCAGATAGTTCCCAAGGTTTAATTAAAAAGGCACAAATTGATTATCATACTGATGTTGACACTAAAAATGCAAAACGTGAAGTAAGATACACTGTTGAACCTGATCCAATAACAGCAGGTCCTGATGATGACTTTGGATTTAGTGAAACTACTTCATTCTTCTCTGATGGTAAGACATATAGTCCAACTCAACAAAAGGATATATAATGAATTATGGAAGATAAATTTAACTCATTAAATAAAACATTTAATACAGACTCTGTTGAAATTGAACCTGTCAAAGAAAAAAAACTCAATCTTTCAAAAAATAAGAATGATGTAGATAAAGATTATGAGTATACTAGAGGGCAGTTGTATTCCTTAATAGAGAAGGGTCAAGAAGCAATAAATGGTATAATGGAAGTTGCTGGTGAGAGTGCAAGTCCCAGAGCATATGAGGTTGCAGGACAATTAATAAAATCTGTTGCAGACAGCACAGATAAATTAATGGATTTGCAGAAAAAACTTAAGGATGTTGAAGAAGACATTCAGAAAACAACAAATAACGTCACAAATAATTCTTTATTTGTAGGATCAACTGCTGAATTGTCAAAACTGCTCAAAGATGGTCTTCTAAATAATAATACTAGTTTAAATGATAAGTCTTAATAATGGGGATCAAAAAACCTTCAGATTACTTTAAAAAGGAAAGTAAAGATAATGAGAATTTAATTGGTAAACCAAATTTAAGTTCTTATTCGGAAGCTTTCAATTCTTTTAAGGAAAATTTATCAAAATTTGATAAAATTACCGAGACAATTAAAGTTGTAGATGAAATAAAAACTGAATTAGAAGATTTTCTTAAAAAAGAAGACCTTGATAATGCGATGATGTCGTATGTCTTTTTGTTGGAAGAAAATATAAACACATTACAGAATAATGTAAAGAGTATTAATACAGAAACATTAACTGAAATAAAATCAAAGGTAACAGATGTAACTGAGGTAGTTAATGAATTTGCAGAAGTAGAATTACCAAAATATAAAAAAAATATAATTGATGCTGAAGTAAGGTCAGATAAAAAATTC
>MDTG01007853.1_pt1 | contig 25470 bp, 24 predicted proteins | sample 811421 | NCBI WGS metagenome assembly MDTG01 (sample SAMN05326645, study PRJNA326480) | marine metagenome | isolation source: seawater | place: Pacific Ocean: South East | collected 2011 | reverse complement strand
GGAAGACAGTGCATAAATACAGATTTTTCATCTGTCTTGGACATTATCTTATCATTGACTTGAAATTTACTTAACAGATTTTCTTTATCTTCTTTATCATTCATAGAGGTAAATACATCGGTCATTATACAATTTGCTTTAGCAATAATTTCTTCATTAATATTAAAATGGAAATTAATATTTTCGTTCTGACTAAAATTATCCTTATTACTTAAAAATATCTGCTCATCTGTAAATATATCAACTTTTGTTTTTTTAGTAAAACTTATAACTTCTAACAGACTAAATAAAACATTGTTCATATCTCCCATCCAAACAATATTCAAATTATTTATAGTTCCAAAATTTTCTTTTAATGTGTAAATATCTGAAATAGCTTGACAAGGATGCGATAAATCAGATAGCGCATTAATTATTGGTTTTTTAAAAAATTTGTAAGCTAACTCTAATTTTTTATGATCAGTCGTCCTAAAAACTAGATAGTCAAGGTAACAAGACATAACTTCAAATGTATCTTCGTAAGATTCAAATCTATTTAAGTTTAACTCATCAAATCTCACATCAATATAATTACCGTCAAGTTGATTAATACCAGCTTGAAATGAAAGCCTAGTCCTTGTTGAATTTTTTTCAAAAATTAAACCTATATTTTTATTAGTAAGAATTTGCTGAGTTTGATTATTCAGGTCATCAGCGAACTGCATAATACTGTGAAAATCATCTTGATTTAAGTCAGATACATTCAATAAATTTTTCATACTAAAAATAAACCTTATACATCAATAATGCTTACTAATAAATTTAAATTCGGAATTTATGAGTCTTGAGTCTTTTCGATATATATTGATTGACTAGGAAATGCAAAATTTAAACCGATCTTTTCAACACTATTCTTGATTTTAACTGCTAATTCCTCTTTAATTTCCAAATACTTATCCCATTCTTTTGTAGATGTAAAACAAATCACTAATATATCTATAGAGCTATCATTGAACTTCTCAATCCTGACAAATGATTTGTAGTTATCGTCAACCATAAAATCATCATTGTCTTTTAAGTAAGAAGATATCGTTTCAGTTAGTTTTTTAATTTGATCTAAAGTTGAACTATATTCTAGACCTATAGTCCAATTAATTCTTCTGTAGTTTCTATTGGTGTAATTTAATATTGGTGCCTCAGCAAAAATATAATTTGGAATAGTAATTGGCGTTGAGTCAAACTTTCTGATCAATGTAGATCTAAAACCTATTTGCTCAACAACACCTTCAGTATGACTCGGCACTTTAATAACATCTCCAATTTGAAATCTTTTTTCCATTAAAATCATAATTCCAGAAATTAAATTTTTAAATAGATCTTGAGCACCCAAAGCAACTGCTACTCCTAAAAGACCTAGTCCAGCAATAACAGGTCCAACTTTAATACCCCATGTTTCAAGAAGAGCTGCGACACCTAAAAATATAATTAAATATTTAAGAGAGTTTATTATCCAATCAACTAAGGCTTTTGAAAGATTTTTTTCTAATTTTTTAAAGAAAAATGAAAAAGGTATTAATAATCGATGCATGAACCAAAAAACAAATATAGTTGCAAATGAATTGTTAATTTTTAGTAAGTAAAATCCCAAATTTGTTTCTTTATCAAAGTTTAAAGAAAGAATAAAAAAAATAATAACAATAGGTAAAAATTTGCATGGGGGAATTAGTGCATTGTAAAGTTTGTCATCGATTTTATTACCAGTTTTTTTTACTAAGGATTTAAGTTTATTGACTATGAAATTAGCAATAATACTATTAAATATAATTGTGATTATTATAAAAAGAAAAAAAATTATATATTGACTTAATTTTAGATCAAAAAAATTGTTAATCGCACTTATTATATAAAAAAAATAATTTTGCAATAAAGTTAAGAATTCCATTTAAATAATTTTAATCTATTTTGCTTGAATAGACCATATAAAGAGAAATTGGTAAATAATAAATAAAACCATACCAGCTTAAAAAGAAATTACCTGTTATCATAAAAGGAAATAAATAAATAATGATTGAGCTTTGTAAAGAATACATACCAAATGAACTTTTAGATAAATTTTTAGAAAATATCAGTATTATTGATTTATAAATAAAAAAGCCTAAAACTGAATAAACAGCTATAAATCCTAATAAACCTATTTCAGCCAAGACTTGAAAAGTAATACTATGCGGATGGGTACTACAACTCCATTTTGATACAAAGTACATTGATTCAGAACAAACATATCTAAAATTATTTGGACCGATACCAAATAAAGGGTTATCTATAAACATTTTCCATGAGGTAATAAACATTGAAAGATATTGATTAATTTCAACATCTGTACTTAGTAGATAGACAAGAAAATTATTTTTTATTCTTTCAGAAGTATCAGAAAAAAGAAAAGGTAAAATAACTAAGACAATAATTAAAAATAAAATTTGAAGTATTTTTACAAGAGTTAATTTATTTAAAAAATAAAAAAGTAATAAAAACATATAAATGAAGAACATTAATAGAGCTGCCCTTTCACCAGAAAATATAATTACTAAACTTGTTAAGATAAAAGTAGTATAGATAATAAATTTGAATTTTTTATATTTATCTATTTCCAAATAATAAAGACCAACTAAAATAGGTAAAAAATAAATTAAATATCTCCCTAAAACCCATCTACCTCCAAACATTCCTGCTAATCTACCGTCAATAGAGGAATAACCTAACAAGTTGTATCCATTAAAAAATTCGTAAATAGCGTCAACTGATAATGTAAGACATGTAAATATTCCACAAATAAAAAATAAATATCGAAATTTTTTATTATCTGAAAATATAGAATATATTACCAGTGAATAAATAAGATAAGTGAAATAGAGCGCAGATGATTCAAGAGAGTGCATACTGTATTTTGAAATAATTGAACTAATTACAATTATCGCACAAAAAAAAATAAAGCAACAAGAAGCAAATAAAAATTTAAAAATTAATTTTTTAATTTTTTTAAAATTTAAGATTACATGAGAAAGTAGAAATATTCCACAAACCAAATTAGGAATAAAAATACCTGTAATAAATGATGGAAAAAAAAATACTATAAAAAAAACATTTAAATATTTTAAATATCTATTTTTCATTTTTTGGCAAATAGTTAATGAATTTATTCCGTAAAATTTTTTTTAGATCTTGAATATTATTTTCGTTATAAGAATTACTAATCTGCTCATATAAATTTTTGAATTGTTTATTATCAATATTTGTCTCTAAAGATTGATATATTGATTTGATTGAAGACTGTAGTGACTCTTTATCAACCAACAGTTCTTCATATAATTTTTCACCCTCTCTTAATCCAATAATTTTAATTTCAATATCTCCAGCACCATCTTTCTTAATAGTTTTGCCAGAAAATTGAACCATTAATTTTGCAAGATCATATAGTTTAATTGGCTCACCCATATCAAGAAGAAAAATCTCTCCACCTTTAGAAATTCTTGCGGTATTTAAAACAAGATTTGCAGCCTCTTCTATGGTCATAAAATATCTAATAATTTTTCTATGAGTCAGCGTTATGGGTAAGTTATTATCAATTTGATTTTGAAATAATGGTTTTACGGATCCAGAACTATTGATAACATTACCAAACCTTACAGAACAAAAGTTTGTAGATTTATTTCCATAATTATTAAAATAGCATATTGCAAGTTCAGATAATCTCTTTGAAGCACCCATAATGTTTGTTGGTCTTACGGCCTTATCAGATGAAATAAGACAAAAATTTTGGACTTTAAACTTATTGACTAAATTCATTAGCTCATATGTATCTAAAAAATTGTTCTTAATTGCTGAAAAAGGGTTTTTTTCAATTAGAGGAACATGTTTATAAGCTGCTGAATGAAAGATAATGTCAATTTTATTACTAGATAAAATTTTTCTCATTTCACTTTTATTATTAAAGTCAGTTAAATGAACATGAGTTTTACTTGAAGACAATAAATCTTTTGAAATTTTATAGAGATTATATTCAGAATTATCTAATAATATCATTTTTTTAAATTCTGTTTTTTGTAATTGAAAAACTATATTTGATCCTATAGACCCTCCTGCTCCTGTAATTAAAATCGTTTTATTTCTAAAGAAATTTCCAAAAGATGTAATTTTATTTTTCCTATTAAAAAAATAATTAAAATCAAAATATGAGCTAGTTATAATCTCATTTTTTGTTGATGAAATATTTTGAACTAAAATGGAGTCTTTTATTATGTAATGTCGAATTTTATACTTAGATTTATTAAAGACTTTTACATCTTCAATTAATAACAAGTTAAAATTTAAATTTTTAAAATTGCTTAAGAAATCTGAAGTTGATAATATATTTATTCCATTAACAATTCTTTTTTTATTAATATTCTTATCATCTATAAAGCAAATTATTTTTACATATGACGATAAAGCATTTATATTTGATGGATTAAAACCAAATACAATTGCTCTTTTTTGTTTATTAATTAATAATAAATCTTGAAAAAATTTAGCAACTAATATTCTGTTTGTAATGATAAGGAAAAAAAAAATTGTTGGAAAAATTAAGATCAGAGATCTAGGTATATATTCATTTACTTGAAATAATGTATACAAACCAAAAAAAACTCCAAAAGAGATGTAAATCTTAAAATACATTTGATATGAATTTGGATTAAAATATCTAAAGTATTGTTTATAAATCTTAAATATAAAAAATAATGTTAAGTATATTAAAGTAGATATTATTGAAACATTTTTTATTATTATAAATTTTATAAAATATTCAATTCTAAGATAATATGCTAGATATAAAGATATATTTAATAATAAGATATCATTAATTAAAATTGAGAGTGTTCTCCAAAAAGCGAAGTTACGATTATTGAGAAAATTATTTATCATTTGCAGTAATTTTGAAAAAAGCTTTTTTTATAATCAACTGTCTCTTTATATCTTTCGCTCTTAAAGAAAATTGATTTCAGTACAATAGCTAATGTATTGAATAAAATATAAATATCTAAACTAAAATTGCATTTCTTTACATATATATAATCAAAGTTAAATTTACGACTCCAATTTGTACTATCTCTAATTTTAATTTGTGCTAGACCAGTTATTCCTGGTTTTGTTTTTAACCTTAGTTTATGTTTCTTTTTATAATAAAGGTTAAATTCATTGTATAAAGGTCTAGGGCCTATAATTGACATATCATTTTTAATTACATTTATTAATTGTGGAATTTCATCTATCTTTGTAATTCTTAGAAATTTGCCCAATAATGTAATTTTATTTTCATTACCATTAAATTTCATTGATCTTAATTTATAGATTTTTATTTCTTTACCGTTTATACCTGATCTATCTTGAACAAAAAAAGGGGATTGTTTATCTATGAGGAGTATGAGTATTGAAGATATAAATATTAGTGGAAATATTACTACAAAAAGAATTATAGAAAAAGATATATCAAATAATCTTTTTGTGTTTTTATAATAATTCATTGTAAATATTTATTTTATCAATATAAAGTTTATTTGTACTTTATGAATAATATAATTATTCCTTTTGAATTTTTTTTATTAAAACTTTTTTTAAAAATTAGAATAGTATTGATTTTTCCATTAAATTTTTTTATTCAAAATCCATATTTACTAAGATTATTTGATATTACATTACCCAACTATAAAGAGAAAATTTATATTATTTTAGATATAATCAATTTAGATTTAAATAAAAAAAAAATATTAAATTGTGAAATAAAATATTTTAATTGAGAATTTTAATTTCAGGTTCCTCAAGTTGGCCAATATGGAAATTTCGAAAGATTTTTCTTAAAACTTTAGAAGATACAAATAATAAGCTTTTTTTTTTATTAAATGACGATCTTTACTTACATAAAATAAAATTAAATAAAATCAGATTTAATAAAAAAAAAAAATTCTTAGCTTATTTAAATTTAATATCTTACATAAAAAAAAATGAGGTTAAAATAGTTCTTGAATATGATCTTACTAATCTTATTCAACATAAAATTGCAAAAATTTTTTACAGATATGATTATCGTCTCATACTTATTTGGGCCGGATTGGGAAGCCTATATAATAATAAGGGATATTTCAATTTGATTGAAAAAATAGCTCTAAGATTTTTTTTAAAATCGTGCTCTGATGTAATTTTGATAAACAAGTACGATTTAGAAATTGTTAAAAATTACTTATTACACGACAAATTAAGATTGATTGAAACTGAAGGTTTTGAAAATAAACATACAAATCGTGATAAAATTAAGATTTCAAATAAATCAAATTATAAATTTGTTTCAGCTTTTAGACCAATAAAAGCTAAAGGAATTTTTGAAATAGCTAATGCCGCTAAGTTTTTTCAAAATTATACATTCTATGTTTATATAGTGCCTAATAATAAAAATATTAAATATAATTCTAAAAATATAAATCTCTCTGAATTTAAGAAAATTAAAAATTTAATTTTTTTAGATCAAGTAGAAAATTTAGAGGATAAATTAGAAAAGTATGACTGTTTAATAAGTGCTTCTTATGGCGAAGGCTTTGGTTTAAGCATTGCAGAAGCTACATTATGTGGTTTACCAGTAATTTCTACAAATGTGAATGGGCCAAGATCAATATTTAGAGATGAAAGTTTAATTTATGTAGAGGCTAAAAGTAATCAAAGTCTTATAAAAGGTATTGATAAATTTAAAAATTTAAAAGTGGACCAAAAAAAAATTATGGTTGAAAATGCAAAAAAAGATTTATCAAAAATCAATAATAAAAAAATTTTTAAAGAAATTAATAAGGTAATGAATGAAATTAGTTGATATATTAGTTTTCACAAATAATCATAAAAATTTTTTATATAGGTGTTTAGTATCTATAAAAAATCAATCGTACAAGAAAATCAATGTTATACTTTTTGATAATAATAGGAGTAAAACTATTTCAGAAAAAATTTTGGCTTTAGTGAATGAATACCATCATTGCCCAAAAATACGAGGACCTTCTAGTTTAAGAAATTATGGAATTTCAAAAGCAAAAAATGAGTTTATTGCATTTATTGATGGTGATGATTTTTGGGATAAAAATAAAATTCAAATGCAGCTTAATAAAATATTGAATTATAAAGACTCTTTGATTTATACAAGGATTTATAGTCACTTTAATGGTAAAAATATTTTAGATAATAGAAAGCTTTACTCCGGCAATTTATTTAAAAAATTAATATATAAAGAAGTGTCAATAACTGGTTCAATGTCTGGAATCATGATTAATAAAAAAATGCTCAGAAAGTTAAAACAAAAATACGGAACATATTTTAATAAGAACTTAGATTATTGTGAAGATTATGATTTCTTTATTAAGATTTCAACTTTATATAATTTTATTTATATAGATAAACCGCTGGTATATATAAATATTTATGAAACTAGTCATCAATCAAAGTTTGATAATTATCAAAGAACAAATATAAAATATAAAATGATTATTGATAATTTAAAGCTACATAAGAAAGATATAACAAAGTTATTAATGTTATTAATCACTATTAAAGCTAAATTAAAAATTTTTATAAAATATTTTTTTTCTAAAAAAATAATTAAATATTAATCAAATTAACATGTGAGTTATAGGATATTAAGTCTGTCTCACTTGTTAAAATATTATTTACCCAATAATTGGGAACACAAATATCAACATCTGAATACCTTAAAGATGACAAAAAAGAAGGGATTAAACTAAAAGTGCTATTTGAAATAATAAAATTTTTGAAGTAACTCATTAAAACAAATTCATCAATATGGTTTTGTAGATTAATGAATTGATAGTCTATATCAGATATGTATTTAGATTGACTTACATAATCTTTATCATCAGAAAAAATATAAAAGAAAGGATTTCTAAATTTATTTAAAAAATACTTTATACATCTTTTGTAATAATTATCAGATAAAATACCGTGAATCTTACTAACATTTTTCTCTTTAAAGTAATCACCTCTTCGTATATGTAGTGCAACATAATTTTTCTTAGAGTAATTATTAATTAAGTCATTATTTGAAAATGAACTATTTAATATATCAAAAATATTCTTTTGTTTTTTTAAAAATTTAAAGCTTTGCCAATATCCCATTATATAGAGGTTTTTTTTTTGGTTTACATTTGTAAATATATTTTCATCAATTTTATAAATTAAATTATCAGTAATTTTCAAAGAGTTATTTGTTATAAGATCATAAATATAGGATATTGAACTTTGATATGTAAGAAATTTATTATCAATTATTTTATCTAAACAATATTCAAATTTTTTATATACATAAAAATTTTTTTTAGATACTAAATGTTTCCTATTTGTCTTTAATGAAAAATAATACGTAAAGAAAAATTGGAAAAACTGATTACCAATACCACCAATTGGCATACAAATAACTTTATTCAAGATTGATCCTTTTTTTATTTTGGTCAAAGCTAAATTTTTTTTTAAAAAACATTAATATTCTTTTTATTAAATAAAGTGGATTATCAAGAAATAATTTTATTAATTTAAAAAAAAATTTTCGATATTGTTTTTCTATTAGATTTAGATGTATTGATCCAATAATAAAATCATTTTTAATTTTTTTAAAATCATCAAATAAATTTTTACAGACAACAGCATCGATTTTATTAAGATTATGTTTTAAGACTAAATCTTTTCCATTGACCAAATATTTTAAGTTTTTTTTTATGAAAAAAGTTTTGATTAATTGTTCCTCTTTTCTCTCCATTGATACACTTTTTGAATGTTGTCTATAGCTCAGAAGATACTCAGGGATATTTTTAAGCTTTGATATTGTCGATAATCTTGTCCATAAATCATAATCTTCAGCTGGTTCGAATATCGGTCTATAGTAACCAATTTTTTTTAAGAAATTATAATTAATCATTGTTGATGGATGAGCAAATGTTGAATATTCATATAATGTTTTTTTAATATCATTATCTTCAACAGGATATTTTGAATATCTTACAAACATGTTTTTATCATCAATAATTTTAATAAAACTTCCCACAACGCTGTAATCAAGATGTCTACTTAAAAAATCAAATTGCTTTTGCAACCTTTCTTTATGAGATATATCATCAGCATCCATTCTAGCTATAAAGTTAAAATTTACTTTTTCTAAAGATTCATTTATTATATTTGAATAACCCACATTTATTTTTCTATCAAAGAATTGTATCCTATTGTCTTTGGTAGAGTAGTTTTTGATAATTTGTTTAGAATTGTCAGTAGATCCATCATCAAATATTAAAAATTCAAATTCTTTAAAAGATTGTGAGAGTATACTCTCAATAGACTCAGATAAATATTTTTCAGCATTATAGACTGGCATAATTACAGAAATCATTTAAAGATATTTTTTAATCTATATTTAAGTGTCTTAGTGTTAACTATCATGTTTTCAGTTTTAATTTCAAATTTTTCTTGAAGATTAGTAATATTTGTTTTGACAAACTTTGTTATAAAATTGAATATGTTGAATTTTTCAAAGATTAATTCTCTGGACTTTTCAAATTCAAAACGATGATCAGTTTTTTTTAAAATTTTCTCAATTAGTTGGAAATTATATTTAATATCATCTTTCTTGATTTTATAAAAATTTTGCGTGAAATACTTATTTAAATTAGTACATCCTAAATATATTGGATTACATTTAGCAATTAATGGATCAGATAATTTTTCAGTCCAAAAATCCATACCAAAATAATTTTCTATACAAATATGATATCTATAATCTAATAAAGCATCTTTTTTATCTGATATAAAATTATCATCTCTTCCATAGACATCTATTTCGTTATTGAACTCACTAATTATTTTTTCATAAATTTCGTTTCTAATATCATGCTCTTTGCACATTGATTTATTAGTCCTAATGAGAGAAATATTTTTTTTTTTTTGAGGATTTAGATTTTTTAATTTTTGAAAATTTAAATTTCCATAATTGAGCTTTTCGTCTCTATTTATTCCAATATGCCAGGGGAAGAAAGTGGTAGATAAAATTAAATTTTTATGAGTAGAATTTGAATCCGATGATACAGCGTACTCAAATTGATTTAAATAATTATTAGAGTATGTTTTTATAGATGGTGGCTCACAGGCAAAAACTAAAGAATTTTTTGTATTAAATTTTATTTTATCAACAAGAGGTTTAAATTGATTAAAAACAACAATATAATCAATTTTATTGAATTTATCTAATTCACTTTCATTAAAAATGAAATTACATCCATTGTATAATTTAGTGCCAGATGGAGATAGCCTCAACCAATCTTCATTATCTTGTGTATTAAAATATATATTGATCATATTAATAATAATGAATAAACAATATAGTACTATTCTATAATATTAATAAATATATATATGAAGAAAAAAATTGCATTAATAACTGGTATAACTGGTCAAGATGGATCATACCTCACAGATTTTTTACTAGAAAAAAACTATGAAGTACATGGATTGATTAGGCGATCTTCGACTATTAAGACTGATAGAATTGACCATATTTTTATGAATAAAAAAATATTTAATAGAAATTTTTTTTTACATTATGGCGATATGACTGATGATTTGTCAATTTATAACATAATTAATAACGTTAAACCTCAGGAGATTTATAACTTAGCTGCACAAAGTCATGTCAAAGTTAGTTTTGAATTACCAATGTATACTTCAAACGCTGATGCACTAGGTACTTTGAGAGTCCTTGAAGCTGTTAGAAATTTGAAATTAAAATCAAAAATATATCAAGCATCAACCTCTGAATTGTATGGTGACTCTAAATCAAAAATTATGAATGAAGAAACAAGCTTTCAACCAGTAAGCCCATATGCAGTTTCAAAACTTTATTCATTTGAAATGATTAAAGTTTATAGAAAAGCATACGGTATATTTGCTTGTAATGGAATTTTGTTTAATCATGAGAGCCCTAGAAGAGGTGAAACATTTGTAACAAGGAAGATTATTATTGGTATAAAAAACTTTATTAATAAGGGAGTTTCTTTCGAACTTGGTAATCTAGATTCTTATCGAGACTGGGGTCATGCTAAAGACTACGTAGAGGGAATGTGGTTAATGATGCAACAAAAAAAACCAATAGATTTGGTCTTAGCAACGGGAGAATCATATACAGTTAGAGATTTTTTATATGAATGTTTAAAATATTTAAATATAAAACATATTTCAAAGAAAACTAAAAATAAAGAGGTCATAATTGACAAAAATACAAATAGGGTTATATGTAAAACAAATAAAAGACTGTTGAGACCTAATGAAGTTCCTTTTCTAAAAGGTGATGCAAGTAAAGCCAAAAAAATACTAAAATGGAAACCTAAAATAAAATTTAAATACTTAATATCAGAGATGATTGAAGCAGAATTAAATAATTAAATTGAAAATATTATTATTAGGTGGATCTGGTATGTTAGGTAAATCAATCCTAAATTCCTTCAAAAAAGAAAAGATTAAGATTTTTTCACCAAATAGAAATGAATTAGATCTTTTCTCAAGAAAAAAAATTGAAAATTATTTAAAAAAAAATCGCTTTACACATGTTATCAATTGTGCTGCAAGAGTAGGAGGTATACTGGATAATACTAATAACCAAATTCTGTATTACGAGTCTAATATGGAAATGAATTATAATTTAATTTACACATGCAAAAAATTTGAAATTGAAAATTTTTTAAATCTTGGATCCTCTTGCATGTATCCAAAAAACTATAATAAGAAAATGGATGAAAAAATGTTGATGACAGGGCCATTAGAGGAAACAAATTTCACATATGCCCTTTCAAAGTTAAGTGCTGCATACTATTTAAATTCCATTCGAAGTAAATATAATTTTAATTATTCTACATTAATACCCTGTAATCTTTTTGGTCCTTATGATAAATTTGATGAAATAAAGTCTCATTTAATACCAGCCATAATTAATAAATTACAAAAAGCAAAAAAATATAAAGAGAACCAAATAGTACTTTGGGGTAATGGAAAAGTAAAAAGAGAATTCCTTTATATTGAAAATATCTCTAATTATATCGTTAAATTAATACTTAATAAAGTAAGCTTGCCTCCTTTTCTTAACTTAGGAGCATCAAAAGATCACTCAATTTTATTTTATTATAAGAAGGTTATGGATTTATCTAATTTAAATATGAAAATTGTCTATGACTTATCAAAACCTGATGGAATGAAAAGAAAGTTAATAGACTCATCTCTGGCAATTAATAAATATGGTTGGAAAGTAAATTTTGATTTAGACTACGGTATTAAAAAGACAATTAAATTTTACAAAAATAATTATGTATAAACTTTCAGAGGATACTTTTGATCGAAGAGAGAAAAATGCAGTTTCAAAGCTGATACAATCTAATTCAAAGCTATCTTATGACAAAAATGTCCGTAAATTAGAGATTAAAATAGCAAATTATCATAAAAGAAAATATTGTATCATGGTCAACTCTGGGTCATCTGCAAATTTATTAGGAGTCTCTTCTATACTATACGATGATAAATTTGATCTTAACAAAGGAGATGAAATAATTGTTCCAGCCTTGTCATGGAGCACAACGTATACACCTCTTATTCAACTTGGTCTTAAGTTAGTATTTGTTGACGTAATCAGAGATACTTTTAATTTAAATCCGGAATTAGTTGAAAAAGCTATTAGTAAAAAAACTAAAGCTATTTTTTGTGTAAATATTTTAGGTTTTTGTTGTGACTATAAATCACTTAAGAGGATCTCAAAGAAATATAATCTTCCCCTTTTTGAAGATAATTGCGAGTCTTTAGGTGCCAAATATAATAAAAAAAGCAGTGGAACATTTGGTATTTTTTCTTCACTTTCATCATTTTACAGTCATCATATATGCACAATTGAAGGAGGGTTTCTTTTGACAGATAATTTTAGAATATACTGTAATTCTTTGGCCCTAAGATCACATGGATGGATAAGAGAACAACCCACTAATTCTCACTTAAAGTCATCAAAATTTAGCAAATTTGAGGAAAACTTTAAATTCTATTTACCTGGTTATAATTTGAGACCAACTGAAATTAATGCAGTAATTGGTATAGAGCAAATTAAAAAAATTAATAAATTTATTTTGAGTAGAAAAAAAAATGCAAAGCTAATTTATGAGATTTTTAGTGTGTGTAAAAATATTCAATTACAAAAATTTAATAAAGATGCGTCTTTTTTTGGATTTTCATTTTTACTAAAGGGAAAATTATTAAATAAAAGGCAAGAAGTAGTAAAGTTTATGGAAAAAAATAAAATAGAAGGCAGGCCAATTGTTTCAGGGAATATTTTAAATAATCCAATGTTAGAATTTGCAAGCTATAGAAAGTTTGGAACCTTTGAAAATGTAAAATATATTGATAAGAATGGTTTTATGATTGGAAACAGATCAAGAGACTTAAAGATAAAAGAAATTAATTTTTTAAAAAAATTAAGAGATTTTTTAGATAAATAGCTTTTTTTATTAATATTTAAAATATCTTCTGAATTTCTTATAAGAATTAAAATAGGTGTATTTAGGGTTTAAAATTACTGAGTCATCAGATTCAACCAGAAATTTATAAAAATTATATCTATCTATAGCATAATCAACATAAGAGTCAGGTACATTTATAGATTTTTTATGTTCAGAATAGTATAAACCTGAACCAACAGAAGAAAAATGAATAAATTTTCTTCCATATTCAATTTTAAATTTTTCTGGCATATTGTTTAGCTTAAACAAGTTTTTTCTTGAACCAAACTGATTTGACCCACCTACGTCATTGAAATCAAGGTGACCAATAGAGCCTCCATTGTTTAATATATCAAATGTTACTGGGTCAAAAGCATCTAATACTTTATGTCCTAGTGGATTGTAACTTAAAATCATCCTAATAAGAATATCATTGTCTTTACTAAAGAAATCTTTAATTGATTTTAATGAGTTAATTGTTTTAAAACTTCTTAGATTATTAATAATATTAATAAATTTTGATTTTAAATTTTCGTAAAATTTTTCTTTTGATAAATATTTATTAGAAATTTTATTTTTATTAAAACCAAATATACAAGTTGAACAAGTATCACTAAATTGTTTAAAATAATCATCATTTTGTGGATTATTTTTATAACTTCTTATAGGGCCAACTATATCATATAAAGTAAGTTTATATTTAATTTCAGAAATGATATTGTCGAGAAAAATAACATCACTGTCGAAGTGAATAAAGCTTTTGTAATTTTTATTTTTAATTATTTTACTCCATAAAGTAGCGGTACCTAAATGACCATAATTAAATTTGTGTTCAAGATCTTTAGAAACTTTATGAAATATAAATATATTGTTTTTTAAATCATCAGTATCACTGTAATCAAAATTAGAGCTCACATAAGCATTTATTGTTTCACCAGAATGCTTCAAATCGAATGATCTAAGAGCATGCATCATAATATTTTCACAATTGATACCTTCAGTCCAAATAAAATAATTGTTATTATTCATATTAACTATGTAATTTATTGTAATAAAAAATAAATGTATTTAAGATTATTAGATTAAATAAGATTTTTATACTTCATTTTTTAATTTTTTTTCTATAATTTTTATAATTTCCAAACTTCTTATAGCAATTTCTGATGTAATTATGTTTGTATTATAATTAACATCTAAAATTTTTTTAGTAAACGTAGATAGAATATTTTCAAGCGGTGAAACTTTTGGAAGATTTTTATTTAAATCAAATCTAATAATTTTATTATCACTCATTCGAAAATTGATTGTCCTTTTTTTTTTTGAAAAATTATTACCAATAATGATTGAAAATATTTTAGTTTCATTTGTATTTGATATTTTTAAATATAAATTATATTTGTTTTTACTATTTTCATTTATCTTTTTAATTTTATGTATCCTCAAATCCTTAATATTTTCTAAGAAATAACTTATAATACCAAAAACATGTGGTCCCCAATCAATTAAAGGAGAAAACTCTCTATCTGGTCCAAAACTTCCATCAATAATTTTTGCATTAAAAAAATTTGTATTATTTGAAGGTATTATTTTTAAAAAAGTATCATTATAAAAATGTACATGATTAACAAATATTTTTGATAGATTTTTATTTGAAAATAATTTTATTAAATTATCAAAATCAGTGGGTAATGTTATTGGTTTTTCAATAATAATTGGTTTATCATATTCAATAATTTTAGAAATGATTGAAATATTTTTTTTTGGGTGTGTGCAAATAATAAATCCATCTGGTATTCCATAAATGTTTAGTGCCTTTTCTAAACTATTTTCAACGTTATAAAAATTACTTTTGTAATCCAGGTTAGTAGTTATAATACAAGAAATAAATAATTTATTTTTAAAAGAAGACTGTATTAATTTTAAATAATTTTTTGACCATTCACCCGTACCAAAAAAAAAAATTTTAGGTAAATAATTAGTTTTAAAATTCTTCTTTACACCACTCAATGTAATTTTTTACACCTTCCTTTAAAGATATCTTGGGCATAAAATTTAAATGCTCTAATGCCCTAGATATATCTGGACATCTTCTATTTGGTTCGTCTTCAGGATAGGTTGAGGGATAATTAATATTATTTATGTTATGTTCGAGAGAATATATGTCAAAAAATAACTTTGCCAGATCGGTCATAGTTATCTCTGGTTTATCGTTTCCAATATTGTAACTGTATCCACTTTTACCAAGTAAAATTACTCTCAGAAAACCCTCTATACCATCTGAAATATAACAAAAAGTTCTTGTCTGTTTACCTGTTCCATAAACCTTTAATGGTTCATTATTTAAAAAATTATTAGCAAAATTTGACATTACTCTATAATCATTCTTTTGCATGCCTGGTCCAAAAATATTAAACGGCCTTATTATCGACGTATGAACATTGTGGTAATTTTTATAAATGTAGCAAAGTGTCTCGCCTACTCTTTTACCCTCATCATAACAAGATCTTGGGCCTGTGGTGCTAACATTCCCTCTATATGTTTCTTTAATTGGTACATGCTCTTCAAAAGGGTCACCATAAATTTCACTAGAACTAAAAAATATATATTTTGCATTATTAATTCTTGATAATTCTAATAAGTTTTTTGATCCAGTAATTGATACATCAAGTGTTTCAAGTGGTTTTTGCCTGTAATAAAAAGGACTAGCTATTCCTGCAGCATGTATAATGTAATCGAATTTATATTTTATATTTAATATACCAGGGCTGCATATATCTAAATTTAAAAACTCAACTTGATTATTTTTTTCTATTGAATTAATGAACCTCTCAGAGCTTGAGACAAAATTATCAATAAAAACAACTTTGAACTTTATATCCAATGTTTTAGATAAACTTAAAAATAAATTTGAAAAATAATTTCCTAAAAATCCACCACCACCAGCGAACATAATTGTTTTATTATTTAATTTTTTTAGATTTTCACCAAGACATTCTATTATGTTAGAAATATCTTTTTTTATAATAATATTCATAATCAATAATTCATTTGAGATAGTGGTATGGGCTTATAATGGTCAGCTTTAAACTTTTTTGTATATGAGTATATAGAATTAAAATATTCATAGGCGAAAACTATTATAACATCAGGATTATAATTTTCTAAAAATTCCCGAGGTACAATAGGTATATGCTTGCCAGGACTTAGTTTATTTTGCTTAATTGGACTATCATCTATTACAAATGGTAATAAAGATTTGTCAATATTAATGAAATTTGTAATTGTAGAGAACCTAGCCGGACATCCAAACCCTATTACTTTGTCTCCTTGTTCTTTCAGTTTTATTAAAAAGTTTTTTAATCTTGTAGCCTCATGTTGCGCAATTTTTTGATAATCATTTTTAAAAAAATTTTTAAAAAACTTATCCTCCTCATTTAAAAAATATTGAAGATCCTGACTCAAATTAAATTTTTCTTTAGAGATAAAAAATCTTAGTGATCCACCATGTGGTGATATATTTTCTATTTTATTTACAAAAAGTTTGTTTTTTTCAAATATATTCATTACCCCTTTAATTGAAAAGTAGTATGGTCTATCAAAATAAAATCTTTCAAATTCTATATTTGAAAGTATATTTTTGATGTATTCAATTTCTAATATAAAAGTTCCATTATCATTTAACAAATTAAAAACGTTGTTTATAAATTCATCTGATTTTTCAACATGAGTAAAAATACTTGAAGCAATTATGTAATCAAATTTACCATAATTATTGAGTATTTCTGAAGTATTTTTATCATCAAAAAAACCAATTATAGTTTTTAAACCATTTTCATTTGCAATTTTTCCAACATTTTCTGAAGGATCTATTCCTAGTGCGTTTACATTCTTTTCTTGAAGAGGTTTTAAAAAAATACCATCATTTGATCCAATATCTAGTAATTTACTAGTTGGTGGTATAATTTTTGCTAAATTTTTAAAATGTTTAACTAATTCTGAGTTGATTGATGACAAATAAAAATATTCCTCAAACATTATTTTTCTTGAAGCAATATTTTTTGTAGATGCAGTATAACATTTAGTACAAATTTCAATTGATAGATTATTTATTGGCTCGTTTAATTTTGTTTCACTTGAAGGATATTTATTAGCATATGGTTGGTTACCCAAGTTAATAAGGGTTTTTTTTGTGTCTGACATGCAACATGTACAAATAAACATTGAGTAACAATAGACATTATAATTCTAATTTACTACAAAAGAATCTTTAAAAGAAATTAATTGAATTAATTTAATCATGCACAAATTTTATGCGATGTACTTATCATTAGGGATAGAGGGAATTTTTACTACAACTAATGTTGTGTCTTGTAAAAAAGTAACATTACTTATTTCGTTTTCTTCAAAAACAAAAATATCATCTATATAAAGAATTTTATCATTGATTTTTAATGATCCACTTACAATAAGATTTAACTCTTTAGATAATTTATGAAAATGTGGCTCCTCTTTAAAGCCTTTCTTAATTCTTTTCAAACTGATTTCAACTTCTTTTGATTTAAAAACGTTAGGTTCAAAGTCTCCTACAAACCATCCAAGTTTCATTTTTTTTAAATTACTAAATATCATTATATATCAAGAAAACTGAAGTCATCCATACAGAGACCATAGATTACTTCATTTTTATACAAACTTTTTGCTACTTTTTTATCGATCATACAAGCAATATTTTTGTCAAATTTTGTACATTTAGAATGTGACCAAATAAAACCCTTTGATGTAAGGGAATGGATATCATCCTTTTGCCAGAAATAATTTAAATTTTCTAATTTTTTAAAATAAATCAATGACTCAAAATTTTTACAGTGTATCCATAGTTTATTTGAAAAATTATTAAAAAAATCAATGCCTACACTATGTAGTGAGTCATCATGGCCAAGAAAAATATTATTATCTTTTACTAATACATCACATTCTGCATCAAACCCATTCTCTATTGCCAATTTAATATAATCAGGATGATTTTCTAAAGATATATTTTTACCATTGTAATTACCTCTGTGTGCAATTAGTTTAACCATTTTGAAATACTCTTACTTACTTTTTTTATATTAGTAATATCGTCTTTAATAAATGGAATATTTCTTAAAAAGAAAAGAGCAAACATATCCCCAAGTCCTGTCACCATTTTAATATTTTTTTTATAATTATCATTTATTAATTTAATTTTTTTTCTTTGAGAATTATTTAATGGAATAGAAATGATATAATTTGTCGGGCTATGTTCTATAATAGTCAAATTCTTAAAAAAAAATTTTTTTTCAAGATTAAAAAACCATTTTAATTCTCCAATAGAACCTAATAAATAGTTAGTATTTTTTAAATTGTGAATCAATGTTTCATTTGGAATAATAAAGCCTGAGTGATTGTAATCCATTACAACATTACCATTGTTATTAAATATATAATCTGGGAAACACTCAACATATAAAAATAAAGCTAAATCATTTTTTTTAACCATTATTTTTTTTGTTTTCTTTATTAGAGTACCTTGTTCAACGAAAGAAAGTCTATGATTTTTTTCAATAATTACAGCTCGAGGAACTTTATTAAATTTTTTTAGAAAATAATAATTATATTTTTTTTTAAAACTTCCTTTGCCATCGTGGTAAATATAAATGATTTCATCTCGAATTTTTAAATTAAATAAATTAAATATTCCACCATAATTAAATTTGATTTTAGAAATTTGGACTGAAGAACTTATTTTTTTTTTTTGAAGTGGACTGACCCTTATATCTTTAAATATACAGCCATATATAATAGTTTTAATATTTTTGATTTTCATTAGCCTCTATTTTTGACAGTTCATCAATTTGAGGAATATTTAGTTTTTTATAATACAGATAGATATCAAGGAACTCTTTAATCAAATAGTCACCTGATTTACCATTTAATATAATGTGTGCAATTTTTTTTAAATAATAAGCGGAATTATTTGGCACTACACCTAGACCGACATTTAGTAATAAATTAATATCAAATATATCATCACCAAAAAAGCAAGTTTCTTGTATACTAACTTTATACTTTGATACTATTTTTTTTAAAAAGTCGTTTTTATCTAAACTTCGATTATTTTTTCGAGAATAATAAAAATCTATATTTCTATTTTTAGCAATCATTTCATTACATGTTCGATCACCAGATAAAAATACAACATGTATTTTGAAATATTTAAAAATTTTAATAGCTGTAAAATCTAAATCGCAATAAAATTTACCTAAAACTTTTCCATTATCTGAATAAAGTTTTTTGCCATTAGTGAGAATACCATCAACATCTAGTATTAATAACTTCAATGATTTAATTTTTGAAATAACTCCTTTTTTTAAATGATATTTCATGCTTTGATTATTCAATATTTATATATTATCATTCATTAATGCACAATTTAGTTATACCTATCGCAGGAATGGGAAGACGTTTTTTAGATAAAGGTTTTTCTATCCCAAAACAGCTAATATATGCAAAAGATAAAAATTGTTTGGAGTGGTCTTTAGAGTCTATAAAGTTAAGTGATTTTAAACTACACTTTATAGTAAGAAAAGATCAAGTAAGTAACCACTTTTTTGATCAAATACTTTATAAAAAATATGGTAACTCTATTAAAATCCATATTATTGACAAAATGACAAGGGGCTCTGTTGAGTCTTGTTTAGCTGCAGAAAAATATATAAGCAATTCTGATCCTTTGACCATTTTTACTGTAGATGTTAATTTTTTTCCTATTCTCAATAAAAAGACTTTTAATTCAAATCTTGATGGAAGTGTTCTTACATTTAAATCAAATTCGGCAAATTATAGTTATGCATCTGTAGATAAAAAAAATTTTGTTGTCAGAACAGCTGAAAAAGAAGTAATTAGTAATAATGCACATGTAGGTGTTTATAATTTTAGATCAGGTAAAATTTTTATAAAATATGCAAAAAAAATGATAAAAGAAAACTTACACACTAATAATGAATTCTACATAGCACCACTTTATAATTTGTTAATAAATGATGGTCTAAAGATTGGACTTCAAGAAGTAGAAAAGATGCATTTATTTGGAACTCCAGATGAATTAAATTTCTTTGAAAAAAGAACTATTAGAACTTTTAAAAAATCACCGATAGGATTATGCAGTGATCATTCAGGCTTTGAATTAAAAGAGGAATTTAAAAAATATTTAAGTAAAAACAAAATTGAATTTATCGATTTTGGGTCATATGTAAAAAACCCAAGTGATTATATAGATTATATAAGAGTTGCTTGTGAGTCATATCTAAAAAAGAATACAAATTGTACTTTGGCTTTCTGCAGGTCAGGACAGGGTGTGAATATTAGTGGAGGTAATTTTGAGGAAATAATACCTGCCTTAATTTATGATTTAGATGCTTTAAAACTTTCTATAGAACATAATTGCGCAAATTATTTTTCATTTCCGAGCTCTATTTGGAAAAAGAAAGATATTTCTAATATTATAAAAATACTTAATAATACAACCTTTGACGGGGGAAGACATCAAAATAGAATATCAAAAGTTTTTTTATGAAAACTGCATTGATATTTTCTGGGCAGCCCAGAAATTTTTTGTTTACATACGAATACATAAAAAAAAATATATTAGATATCTTACAACCAGATGTTTTTTTTCATACTTGGTCAGATAATTTACATTCAGCAGCAGAGCATGTCGACGTAGATCTGATTGAATATCCAAATGAAACTCAATTAATAAATCTTTTAAATCCTAAATTATATAAATTTCAAAAAAATGAATATATTTTTGATAAATTTGATAAAGAAATACGATCTAAATACTCTGATCCATTTATCCAATATTCTATGTTTTACTCAATGAGAGAAGCAATATTACTCAAAAAAAAATATGAGAAAAAAAATTCATTTATATATGATTTAGTTATACGTATACGATTTGATTTTTTAGCAATAAATAAGTTCGATTATTCAGATTTTAGAAAAAATAAATTGAATTACTATGATTTATTGAAAAATAAAAGAGTTCCTTGTGATTGGATGTTCTGGTCTGACTCTAAAACAATGGATACTCTTAGTGAATGTTTTTTAGATTTGAAAAGATATTCAAATTCACTTGTTTACTTTACTGGCGAAAATATTTTAAATCAAAAAGCTATCGAAAGAGAAATAACTCTAAATCCTATTAAAAAATCTGGTTTTATTTTGAGGGATAAATATTTTAAAGATTTCAATTCTGGAAATATTTTTATTAAAAACATTACAAATAGATTATTTGATACAATAAAATTTTTATTTTTTGAATATAAATATAATTTTTTAAGGAAATCAGATTTATTATTAGATTTTACTAAATGGAAAATTGAATCTTTAATTATTAATCGTTTTAGAAATTTAAAAAAAATACAAGTAAAAAAAAATAAAAAAGATTATAGTGTAGTCTTCAAAAAAGAAATTAATGATAATGCTATTATTAGAGTGTACATTTTTTCATATAACAAATCTAAGTTTATAGATGAAACAATTAATAGAGTTTTAAATTCCGAAAAACCACATTTAATTGATCTAGTTGTTATAGATGACAATTCAAATGATAATACTCTTGAGATAGTATTTAATCATGCAAAGTCAAAATATTTTTCTTTTTTAAAATTTAATAGGAATAATGGTATATCTTACTTAAGAAATTTTGCTATTTCACTAACTCCAGAAAGTTTCAAATATATATATTTTCTAGATGGGGATGATTATGTTCATAGATCTAAAATTAGTGAGTCCATAAAAATATTAGACAGAGAAAGAAACTTCGATGCAGCGTTTAGTAACTTAAAGAACATATATATGGATGGGAGGTTTGAAAAAACAAATTTAGATAAACACCTAAACTATGATGACATATGCAAGGGGGCAACTCCTCCTGGTCCAATGTCAAATATTATTTATAAAAGAGATTTATTTAATATTAATAAATTATATTTTGACAGTAATGTAAACCATTTAGAAGATTGGGACTTTTTATTGAGCTTAACCGATTGCAAATATTATTTAATCAAAGATTGCCTCTTATCAGTAAATCTACAAAGTCAAGACTTTTATAAAGACTCTATTTTAAATCAGCTTAATTCTCGCCTTTACATAATAAATAAAAAATTTTTAAATATTAAAAACCTTGACTACCAAAAAAATATTATTACTCACTTATGTATAGTTTATACAATTAAAACAAAAAAATATCTATTTCTTGTAAAATTAATATTCTTAAATTTCTACTTACTAATGGATATATCAAGATACAGTTCAATAAGAAAAACATTTAGAAGTTTAATTAACTTAAATATAAATATCTTATTCACAGTTATCTCTATTATAAAGTCTAAGATAAAAAAAAATGCAAATAATAAAAGTTTTAATTAAAATATTAACCAAAAAAGAAAAACTTTCAGCATTCTTTATATTAGTTTTAGCAATATTAAATAGCTTTGGCGAACTTATTGGCATTGGAACATTAATACCTTTTTTTTTAACAATCATTGATCCAAATAATCCAATACTAGATTACTTGTACAAGTTTTTTAAGGTGGATAATAAACAACTTGTTATTATATGTTGTGTACTGATTTTTGTTGTTTACTCTATAAAATTCTTACTTCAAACATTTTATACTTACTGCTCTGCAAATTTTTCTGCCCACGTAAATACCAGACTTTCTTATAATTTGTACAATAATTATTTAAATGATGAGTATGAAGAAATTGCAATTAAAAATGATAAAGGAAATATTTTTAGAAATATTGGACTTGTAGGAGAGGTTACTAATAATATCTTTAACTTAATAAATTTTATTCAAGCATTGACAATTACTTTAATACTTTTTATTTCAATGTTAATTGTTGATTTTACAAAATCAATTTTTTTATTTACATCTCTTGGATCTATTGTTCTTATTTATTATTTTTTTATAAGGAAAAGGATAACAAATTATGGCTCAAAGTTTTATGATATAAATCGGGAGTCTATTTTAAGAATATTTTCTGCATTCGACTCTATTAAATCCACCAAAATAGTTGGTAGCCAGGAATTTTTCTTAAATCAGTTTCATGAAACGCAGATAAATTTAAACTTTATCAACAGAAACAAAACTTTTTTACAATCTTTTCCAAGATTGATAATGGAATATATACTTGTAATAGGAATTATTGCAGCAAGTGGGTATATTATTTATATAGATGACTCAAATAACATAGGGGCTGTACTTTTTATTTCATTGAGCTTAGTGAGAATTTTACCAAATTTATTTAATATGTTAACTCTAACTATTAATTACCAATATTTAAAAATATCTTTTCTTTCAGTTTTTGATAAGAAATTTTATGAAAGTGCGAAAAAAAACGTAATACCAATAAAAACAGATCGTCCTAGTTTTAATGGTCATATAAAATTAAATAACATTTCATATATGTATCCAAATTCAAAAAATTTGGTACTTGATAAACTTGATTTATTAATAAATCAAGGAGATATAATTGGTATTAAGGGTAGTAGTGGATCAGGTAAAACTACTTTAATTGATATTCTTTTAGGCTTTTTAAAACCTCAAGAAGGATCTATTTTAGTAAATGATAATCAAGTTGAAAGATTATATAAAAAATTTTCCAAAATATCATATGTTGTTCAAGAAATTTTTATTCCTCAGACCTCAATAAGAGAGAATGTAGCATTTGGTCAAAATAATATAGATGATAAAAGAGTGATTGAGTCACTTAAAATTGCAAATTTTTATGATAAATTTAGTGGACCAGAAATTAATTCAAATTTAAATTATAAACTCATTCAAAGTGGAATGAATCTATCAGTCGGGGAGAGACAAAGATTGAATATTGCAAGAGCGTTTTACCAACAACCAAAACTTCTTGTTCTTGATGAATTAACATCTTCTCTTGATGAAAAAAATTCAAAAATAGTGCTTGACTCAGTTAAAAATTATTCTTTTTCGAATAAATGTACTGTTTTATTGATAAGTCATAAACCGAGTGATTATTCAATTTGTGATAGAGTCTTTAACTTAGAAAAAAATAAATTTGAGTAAAAAGTAAAAATAAAGAGTAATGATGGGCTGATTATATATCAGCCCATATTAAAAAATTATTACATCATACCTGGCATACCACCACCCATGCCACCCATTCCACCCATATCGGGCATTGCAGGAGTAGATGATTTATCTTCCGGTTTATCTGTGATCATAGCTTCTGTAGTAGTTAATAAAGCAGCAACTGATACGGCATCAATCAGAGCAGTTCTAACCACTTTGGTAGGATCAACAATACCAGCTTTAACTAAGTCACAAAATTTTCCAGATTGTGCGTCAAAACCATGGGAGTTGTCTTTACTCTCAAGAATTTTTCCAGCAATAACAGCGCCATCAAATCCAGAGTTTTGTGCTATTTGCTTTAAAGGAGCTGAAAGAGCTTTTCTGACTATATCTACACCATATCTTTGATCATCATTGTCGACTTTTAAGTTTTTTAGTACATTTGTTGCGTACAGAAGAGCTGTACCACCTCCAGGTAATATTCCTTCTTCTACAGCAGCTCTGGTTGCATGCATAGCATCTTCAACACGGTCTTTCTTTTCCTTCACTTCAACCTCAGATGCTCCACCAACTTTAATAACAGCTACGCCACCGGCAAGCTTTGCAAGTCTTTCTTGAAGCTTTTCCTTATCATAATCAGAAGTTGTTTCATCAATTTGTTTTCTAATTTGATCACATCTCGCCTCAATATCTTTTTTCTTACCAGATCCACCAACAATTGTTGAGTTTTCTTTGTCTACAACAACTCTCTTGGCTTTGCCT
>MDTG01034827.1_pt1 | contig 25471 bp, 37 predicted proteins | sample 811421 | NCBI WGS metagenome assembly MDTG01 (sample SAMN05326645, study PRJNA326480) | marine metagenome | isolation source: seawater | place: Pacific Ocean: South East | collected 2011 | reverse complement strand
ATTTTTGTAAAGCAAACAATATTAAGTTAGGGTATTTCCATGGTTGGGACAACAAACCTAGACAGGCACACATGCAAGATTACGAGGCAGATTACTCTAACCACACAGGTATAGGCACTCAATATTTTGAAAAAAAATATAATAGGTATGTAAAACCGCACTTGTTATCACAGGATAGCATAATAAGTTATGCACAAAAACATCTAGAAGAAAAATTTGTATATGATTTACAACGCAACGGAGACCATGGCGGTCATCCTTGTCCTTTAGCACATCAAAAATATTGGAACGATATTGTATATCCTTTTGTAGTATAATTTACGATAAATATGAGTATGAAACTCATATCTGTAAAAGGTCCACATACCACAGACCCCGATAGACCAGTAAACATTCAATGGAGCATGGGTAACACTTGTAACTATGAGTGTACTTATTGTCCTCCTATACTACATAATGGCTCAAAACCTTGGCTTAGCACAGAATTGTACATAGATACAATACATAAAATTTGTAAATATTATAAAGAACAAAATAGACAACTTCATTTTGAACTTATAGGTGGCGAAGTAACAACAATCCCAGGCTTCGAAGAAATATTGCGTACTATAGCAGACTATAATGCAAGTATTATAGTTTACACCAATGGTAGTAGAACTATACGTTGGTGGGAAGAAGCAAAAGAATATCTAGAAGGTGTAGTTATAACATATCACCCACTCACAATGGACGAAGAACATTTATTTGAAGTTGTTAAAACATTAAAAGGACATTGTACTATAGACTTAAACATTGCAGGTATAGGCGGTCAAGTTGTAGAGTTAGGTAAAGTAGCAGATAGGCTAAGGGAATTATTCAAAGACAACGCACAACAAAGCATATATGATGTAAATATTACTGTAAAGACTATGTATGAAAAATATTTAGGCAACAACAACGAACAACAAGCACCATATTATTCTTATACTGATGAAGAATTAGAAATATTACAACGTCCTGGTGTACTACCAAGACCTCCGGAGCCACAACCAGAGCAACCTAATGAACCGCAAGAGCCTGAACATGAACGTTATTGGGCAACAGAATTTTTATATGAAGATGGTACTGCAAAATATGTGCAAAGTCATCAAATTATAAATGAAGGACTTAATAAATTTCAAGGCATGAAATGTGAATTAGGATACGATGGAATCAATATTGACATGAACGGTGAGATAATTAGCAGTTGGTGTGGAGCAAAAAGTTTTGGAAATATAACTCAAATAGATTCTTGGGAGTTACCAAAAACAGAAACTGTCTGTCCTTATGAATTTTGTAACAACCTAAATGATATCAGCATAACCAAAACGTTGTAAAATTTCCGTATATATAACTAAAAATAATATCGTTGTATAAATATCCTGTATAAGCGGTTTAAGTATAATATTCTCCCAAAGTTCATTTTACTCAATCGCTACATTAGGACACAGTAGTGAGCAAAAAAACAATCGACAAACTTAGAGACCAAGCAGAGCTGGCAGTTCTGGTTACTATCTTTTTGACTTCAGTTGTAGCACTAACACCTACTGTTTAAACGGAGAGGAAATGGCTTGGCTCGAAAAAGCAAAATTAGATTTAACAAATGCCCAATTCGAACCTAACGTCAAAACAATCGTAGAAGACTTTGTCAGAGAAAACATGTGGAACACTCCATTTGTAATTAAGACAGGCACTATGAGAGAAAATCCCAAAGTAAGAAGTACTGTTACTATGGTTTTAGATAGAATGGCAATTCATACTAAATGGGAAGATGATGAAATAGAAGTGGTAGAAGTATGATGAAACACATTATGGTCTACTCTATTTTACTTTTAGCATCACAGACAGACAATATTGCTGGCGTAATGCGAGGACTCAGAGATATTAATTCTATGAGTTACATAGAGATAAAAAAATGAAGTACGAAGTAAGAGATGCAACACCTGAAGAATTTCAAGAATGGAGAGAAACAGATTATTGGAACAAAATGGACTTTGATCCTTTAGTTATGTTTGTAGTAATTCCAACAATAGTTCAGATAATGGCTATGGCTATGATGGGTGCTGTAATGTTATTTAATTCATATATATTTTGATAAAAGAAGCAATAAAGGCTGTAATAGGCGTAGGTAAACAAGGGGAACAACTACAAATCACACCAGTAAGAGTTTTACTCTTTGCATTCCTTGTGGCTTCAATTTTCTTAGGTTCGGTAGCAACCTTATTATTCATAGCAAGTTTATTCATTACATAATAGATTAACGTAATAAATAGTTGTATGCTACCATATTACTTAGATTTACCAGAATTAGAAATACCCAAAGCATTACAAGAAAGTCAGTATGTTCAACATCCAATGGACTTTTTATCGCCTAGTGGTTCTGGTATGGGTGGCAAAAACTTTCAGTACAGAGGTGTACCTCAAAATTGGTATGCTATACTAAAAGACTATTTAGAATCTATGCTAACAATTCCTGTTGGCAGTTTAACACTTTTAAACACATCAGCAAATGCTTCTAGCCCATGGCACAGCGAAGGACCTACAACATTTGGTCGTAGATGTGCATTAAATTTTATGATTAGTGGAAACTTTCAAGAATCATATGTACAATGGTGTTCTAGAGGAGAGGAAGAATTAGAAACAAATGATAGTAGAGGTGCTTGGTGGGAAGATGATAATATGGAAGTACTTGCAGAACATCGTATGACTGTAGGAAAAGCAACTATATACAACACAATGCATTGGCATAGAGTTTTTAATTTTACAGAACAAGATAGGATGGTTGTAAGTATGGCTATAAACACTCCTATAGAAGAAATAAATGAACTATATATTTCAGGACAGTTATTCCGATGATGCCATATTATTTTGAAGTACCCGAAATTACCTTGCCTTTTGATGTTTTAAAGTATTTGGATCAAGGTGAACTTATGCAAGGTGATGCTCAGATAGTAGATACTAATGCAGATTATGTTGATAGTTTAAACAAAGGTAAAACTAGTTCAAAAGAAGCAGGTTGGTATTTGCAAGGCTTTGGAGGTGGTAATCCACACCAGCAATCAGGTACATTACCTTTACTAGCAGACGGTACTGGAATGACAGAAGAGCAAAATGCTGAAATGAGCAAACTTTTAAATGAATGGGCAAACGATTTACTAGACATTAGAATGACTAGTGTTAGTTTATTAAGGAGTTTACCAGGTAAAAATGGTTGGTGGCATTGCGAAGGACCATCATTAAGAAGTAGAAGGTGTGCATTAAATTTTTTAGTTGAAGGTAAAGTCGGCACTACAAAAACACAATGGGGATATAATAAAAAATGGGGTAATATTCCGCCAGAACAAGTAGAACGTATGGGTTACATAAAAACAGAAGATGTGGAACATATGGAAGTATTAGATGAATATGCAACACCTGAATTAAATAAAGGATTTTTTTACAATACTATGTATTTGCATAGAGGTGTTAATGAAGAATGCCCAGATACATATAGAACTATTTGTAGTATAGCATGTGCAGAAAACATAGATATAAATATTGTACATAAAAAATATTTAAAAGGAACATTATTTAAGTGAGAACAGAATTACCATATTATTTCGAAGTACCAGAGATGCCTGAAATTCCTTTTGACGTTTCTCAATACTATATTCCAGAAGAAGATAGAATAGCGGCACAACAAGATAATAAAAACTTAGATGATATACAAGGTACAAAAAATAGAAGTCAAAGTGCTAACTGGTATCAAAGTTATATGACTGTGGAAGAAAATAGTAGAGGACAAAATAAACGAGACTTCAAAGAAGTTAATTTATATGAGGAAGTTGATTTTGAATTATCTAAATTAATGAAAGAGTTTTTAGGTGACATTTTAAATTTACGTTTCAATAGTATCCTTATGCTAAGAACTCCAGCAAACTGTAACAGTAGATGGCATTGTGAAGGTCCTGTATTTCACACAAGACAATGTGCATTAAACTTTCCTGTATTTGGCGATGCAGATGTTATGGAAGGGCAATGGGCAACGTTTCCTAGATTTAAAAATGTACAACCTAGAGAAAATGAAAAAATGGGATTCATAACTAAAAAAGATATGGAAGATACTGAAATACTTTGTCGATGGGATAAGCCAACAGTTCCTGCATTTTATAACACGATGATTTTTCATAGAGGTTACAATGAACTTAGTGATATAGATAGAGTTGTACTGAGTTGTGCTGTAGAAGATTTTTCTGACATAAATGTTGTACATAGAAAATACACTACAGGCAAATTATTTAAAACTAATACATAGTTTTAAGTGCCATCAAAAAATTAGATAAATATAACTAACGATGTACTAGGAAATGCCTAGATAAAAGGAGTAATATAGTGTCTAATAAAACACCATACGAAATACGATTAGAGTTAATTCAGGAAGCCAGACTTATATTACAAGCGGCGGCTTCTAAACCTGAGTTCATGCCTACCACTGAAGAAGTTATCACCGAAGCAGAAAAATTAAACTCTTTCATAAGCAGAAAACCACAGCAATAAGCACCACTTTTAGTCATAGTTCTTGACTCTGTAGATTAAATATAGTACAATACACTTGTTTATTTTACACTTATAGGACACACATGGCTAAGAAAAAGCAAAATAAAAAACCAGCACCGCAGAAAGAAAGCAAAGTTTCTGCTGATGTTGGTGTGAATGAAGCATCGTCAGATGATGTTTTATACAATTTACTAGACGCAAAAATAGAAATACCTATTCAGGTATTAAGAGATAAACATATTTTTATTGCAACACCATGCTATGGTGGACAAATTGGTGAGCCATACTTTAGAAGTATGATGAGACTTGCTATTTTATGCAACAAGTATGATATACAATTTACTGTAAGTACGTTAGCAAATGAAAGTTTAATTACAAGAGGTAGAAATACACTTGTAAGTTTCTTTATGGAACATCCAGATGCAACACACTTATTTTTTGTAGATGCAGACGTTGAATTTGATCCAAACGATATGTTAAGAATGGTAGCATATGATAGAGATGTTGTAGTAGGTGCTTATCCTAAGAAGGCTATTAATTGGAACAGCATTGTAGATGCGGCTAGAAACAATCCAGAAGAAAATGAACACACTATTGAAGGACATAGTTCTAACTATGTTGTAAATTTTGACTTCTTACAAGATGATAAAGGCAAACCTCAACCACAAATACAAATTAGAGATAATTTAATTAAGTTAAAAGATGCTGGTACAGGTTTTATGTGTATTAAGAAAGAAGTTATACAAAAAATGTTTGATAAACACCCAGATTTAAAATATGCTAATGACATTAATGTGGATCAAAAGTTTGAACCTCACATGTACGCATTATTTGATTGTATTATTGATCCGGAAAGTAGACGTTACTTGTCAGAAGATTATACATTTTGTAGACGTTGGCAAGAAATGGGAGGAGAAGTATTTTTAGATCCTAGAACTGCTCTTAACCATGTTGGTCATTATACTTTTAGAGGAAATATTAGAAAGTTAATTACAGGATAAGATATGAACGACACAATTATTAGTATTATTCTACCTACAAGGGGTAGAGTTAAGAGTGGAGCATTACAAAAAAGTCTTAAGAGTTTACTTGATAATGCAGACAAGCCTAACAGAGTAGAAATAATGCTAGGCATTGATGAAGATGACCAAGAAACTAGAGATTGGTTAGATAATGAAGCACAGAATTTTGTTCAGCCATATAAATGCGGTTGTAAAGCAAAACTATTTCAGCCATTAGGATATGAGAAACTAAACATTTATGTAAATTTATTAGCACATAGTTCTAGTGGGCAATGGTTATTTTTATGGAATGACGATGCATTAATGCAAACAAAAGGATGGGACACAGAGGTCGAATCTTATGATGGTCAGTTTAAATTACTAGCACCTAAAGACAATCATGACCACCCTATGGCAATATTTCCACTAATACCAACAGATTGGTTTGTGTTATGTGATTCTTGGAGCATGAATGCACAAAATGATACATGGGTAAGTCAAATTGCTAAAATGAATAACATTTTTCAACGTGTTGAATTTGAAGTATTACATGACAGAGCAGATATGACCGGTGGCAACGATGATGAAACATTTGAAAGCAGGAAGTATATGGAAGGTAATCCAGAAGATCCAGCAGACTTTAATCACCCTAACATGTCTCAAGCAAGAATGCACCAAGCAAGTAAGATAGATTGGTTCTTAAGAAAAATAGGACAAGCAGACACTCCAAGTTACTTTGAGCAAGTTATAAATGGTAAAATAAATCCGTTTGCTAACCTTACAGAAGGTCATAATCCAAAAGGTGCTGGACAATTTGATAGTATAAATCAAAAAGAACCTAAACTTCCAGGCGATACAAAGATTGAATTGTAATGCCAATCTTTCCTAGGCAACCTAGATTAAGTTTCTTTGACATGATGCATGATAGACCTGATTGGTCTACTGCAAAAATTCTAGATATCGGCGGCAATAGAGGTAACTTATGTGCTGATGGTAGAGAATTACAGAAGTTTCCTTTAGAAAACTACACATGTTTAGAAGTTGATAAAGAAGCAATAGATTTTGGTAAGGAAACATACCCTACTGCTAATTGGATTCATCATAAAGCATTTAGTAATGTATATCAGCCAGAAGGAAATGTACAAGAACCTTTCCCTTTTGCAGATAGCACGTTTGATATTATATGTGCATATAGTGTTTATAGTCATACTACATTCAAACAGTTTTTATACGACCTCTTTGAAGCTCTAAGAGTATGTAAACCGGGAGGTAGTATAGCATTTACACTTGTGGACATACTTTCTGCAGAGTGGTTTGTTGATAAACGCAAATTAGATTATGAAGGTTCTAACAAACCTATTTTATCATATGAAAAGTTATGCGAATATAACATACAAGACTACATGTATTTTGTAAACAATAATTTACTATTAGATGAAATTAACAATGTTTCAAGTTTAGATTATCTTGTTACAGTTTACAATTTAAAGTGGGTGTCATCTTTTCTAGATAAACTAAATATAACACACAAAATTAAGTTTCCTCCGCAACAACATGTACAACGTACATTAGTTATTAAAAGAGGAGACGAAGACGTAGGGGCATTAAAGCAACTATACGATACCAATAAAAATTTGGTTGACATTATCAATTAGAGGTACTATAATAAAGCATGAACAACGATATTTACTCAGCAGATAATATAGGTTTAGATGTATCAAAAGTCTGCGACAAACATAATATCGGAAGACATGATTTAATTATAATAGCAACAAAGGTTGCAAGGCTTGGAGATTTTACTCCGTTAGAAGCATTGGAAAAACTTGCAACAATTGATAATATAGAAGATTATCTTGTTTCATTAGAATTTACTAGAGAGACAAAGGATATATAAGTTTTGAGGTGCCCGAGTGGTATTTCGTATATAGGGTGGGATAGTGCAGTAAAATGCATCACGAAAAAAGAGTTGTTTTAAACCGTGCCCAGTAAAGTTCCCGAAGTGTACCGCACCTCATTTTGCCCTGTTCGTCTAGTGGTTAGGACACCGGGTTTTCATCCCGGCAACAGGAGTTCGATTCTCCTACAGGGTACCAGGCTCGGATAGCTCAGTTGGTAGAGCAGGGGTTTTGTAAACCTCAGGTCGCTGGTTCGAATCCAGTTCCGAGCTCCATTTCTTGACTTATACAGGTAAATCCGGTATAATATACGCATGGGCCAATACACCGACAAGATAAATGCGATTGCAGAAGACTTCAAATACATGGAAGACTGCGAATCCATAAGTTGTTTACAGGCTGTAGACGGCAAAATGATTATCACATATCGACACGGCGGCGAAAAAGTTGAAATACTCAGAGATAACATAGAGTATGAAGATAAGATATACAAAAAAGGTGATATTATTATAACAGAACCTTATGATGACCATTATATTTCCCTAAAAGAACGTTATATGGGAGAGCCAAGTTGGTCAGAACGCATAGCAAAATGGTGGAAAAACCAAAAAAAGTGGTAAAAAAGGTTGACATACACCCCTAAATTCGCTATACTATGCACATAGTTTAATAAAAAGGTAGGAGTTTTTATGCAAACATTAGTAATTCAAACACAACACAAAGAGAACTACGGTGCCCATGATTGGGACGGTAAGGGCGAATGTCCTCAGTACTGGAAGTTCAAAGGTGGTAACACTTATTTTGTTACAGATTTGACTTCAGCTCAAATCAACAAAATCGCTAATGGCGGTATTCCTACTCTCTCAAAGATGATTGAGAGCAAGAACGAAATGTTCGAAGAATATATCCTGGATTGGGAGATCCGTGACCTTGGTAAAAATGGCGACGGCAGAGGTCCAATCTGCGAGCCATGGGAAACTCCAATAGAGTTTTATTGGAAGATGGACCGTTGGTTATGTCGTACCCATCACACTCCCAGTCCTGAATATAGCCACTGGAACCCTGCTATCGTAGGTAAGGCTGAACAATGGATTCCACTTGAGGAAGGTGACCGTTCTGACTATAAATGTCAATACAAAACCAAAAATGGTTGGTTTGCTTCTGATGATCCAAAACTCAAAGAAGAAATAAAGGTTTAATTAAGTAAATTAAATCTTGACTTATAACACATAGGTGTTATTATAACTGAACTTAAACAGTAAGAGGATCTTTCTTACAAATTACAATTTAACATTCCGCCTGTAGCTCAACCGGATAGAGCATCGGCCTTCTAAGCCGAGGGTTGCAAGTTCGAGTCTTGCCAGGCGGGCCAAACAACAAGGAAAAAGTATGAAGCAATTAAGTTTATTTGAAGGACCCGAATCTCGTAGATTTTGGGATTACGAGATACTATTGTCTGATGGGGTAATTGCATTTGACAAAGAAATATCTCTTGAAATGCTTGGTCTTGAACTGGGCGAAACTATTGTTGTAGATGTAAAGGAGGGCCGAGTATGTTTTGTACCGGTAGACTTGCCTTCGTAGTATGAAACAGGAGATGTCCTGCAACATATAAATTATAGAAAGTTTTGATAGCCCGGGTGGTGAAATAGGTAAACACAGCAGACTTAAAATCTGCCGCCAGACATGGCTTGACGGTTCGATTCCGTCTCCGGGCACCAAGGGCCCTTAGCTCAGATGGTTAGAGCATCCGACTCATAATCGGCAGGTCGTAGGTTCAAATCCTACAGGGCCCACCAACTTTTCATGATAAATATATGCATGAAACAATTCTTACAAAGTGCAGGGTTACTAATTGGCTGTATCGCCCTTGCGAGATTTATTGATTTACCCGCCAACGTTACACCTTTACTTGCTCTGGCAACATTCATGCCGTTCATGACAAGTAGTCGCACTTTACAATTAGCATTACCAACTTCTATACTGTTTACTACAGACATTATACTAGGCTTTTATGGGCCTACTATGCTGTTTGTATACAGTTGTATGGTATTATCTGGCTTTTTATCTAGGGTTTTACACAAGGATAACATACAAACACTACTGGGTACTTCTGTATTAAGTGTTGTTTTATGGCATTTTATTGTTAATAGTGCTGTGGTTTTCTTTGGTAACGGATATGGTCCTTTAACACCTGAAGCATTAATGTTTGATATTAGATTACTTGTTAGTACAGTAGTATTTGCAAGTTTGTTTTATGGAATCAGGAGTTTGTTCGTACAAGAACAAGCAGATATTATCAAATTAAACGAATATAAAAATGGCAGAATTAGAATTAGTAAATCCTAAACACCCGGCACTACATAGTCCAGCAACAATTAATCCTTTTGACGATAAAGATGTTAATTGGGAAGAACGTGAACGTGATATGTTTGCACTTATGGAAAAACGTTTTGGTGTTGGTTTAGCATATCCACAACTAGGTGGAGCATATAAAATGTTTGTAATGACATTTGAAACTGGCGAAAACGTTGGTGTATATAATCCAGAAATTTTAGAATTTAGTACTGAAACAGTTGCTATGGAAGAAGGATGTTTAACTTTTCCTTTATTATATTTTATTGTTACAAGACCTGCTAAAGTTAAAGTGAGATTTCAAACAGCCGACCAAGGTGTTGTTGAGGATTGGTTAGACGGTAGAGATGCAAGGTGTTTCCAACACGAGTTTGACCACTTAAATGGTATTACATATTTAGAGTATGCTAGTGATATGAAGTTACAACGTGCTCTTAAAAAACGTGATAAAACATTTAAAACTCTGCAAACAGACTTAGCCTTGCAAAAACTCGAAAATGAGTCTTGATTATCCCTTTTGGGTTAACGACTTTGACAGAGTAAAAGACCACAAACAAAAATTTCCGTTAGCAAGTAAAATATTCGAATATCCAGTTTCTTTCTGGTACGGTGAACGTAATGGAAAAGAAATGGAAAAGATAGATTACAGTATTCAAAGATTAATGCGTAGAACTGCTCCTCAGTTGCCCGTATTAGTCGTATACAACATGCCAAATAGAGATATAGGACAATACAGTAAAGGTGGTGCCAAAACTAGAGAAAGTTACTTAAATTTTTTAAAAAGTTTTGCTGATGGAATAGGTGATAATAAACCTATATTAATATACGAACCAGACAGTTTAACTCATACGGGAGATATGTCTGTTGAAGATGCAACATCGCGTATATCTTTGATGAAAGAAGGTTTAGAAATACTTACAAATAATTGTAATGCATTAATTTATGTTGACATAGGACATAGCAATTGGCTTAGTCCAGAAGAAGCAAGTAAACTACTAAATAAAGTTAGTAATGACAAAGTTAGAGGATTTGCAGTAAACGTAAGTAATTACAGAACTACAGAAGAAAGCATGGAATGGAGTCTAAAACTTTGTGAATATAGACCCAATGATTACTTTGTAATTGATACAAGTCGAAACGGCAATGGACCACATGGAAACGAATGGTGTAATCCTCCAGGTAGAGCATTAGGAACACCTCCTACTTGTAATACAGGTGAAGAACAATGCGATGCATTTCTTTGGATTAAAATACCTGGTGAGTCAGATGGTAAACTTAATCAAGGACCAAGAGCCGGAAGATTTTGGGGAGAAATGGCAGAGGAGTTAGTAAACAATGATAAAGCATGATACACCTTGGGAACATTACACATGGGAAAACTTTGTAGATCCTACTGAACAAGAATATCTATATAATCGTTGTTTAATTCAATTAGATAAAGAAGCATACGAATCTAATGAATTGTTCATGTTGAATAATGAACTACAAAACAATAATGGTGTACTTGGTATTAACGAAGACCAAAATTTAGACCAAAAAATAACATCACAATTAAATCAAATAAGTAATGAATTAGGATATGCAGGTAAAGGTCATTGGTCTTATAGTTTTAATATAACTAAAGACTTTCCTGAAAAGCAACTTTATCCTCATAATGATGATTTTGAGAAATTAAAACAGTATGGTGCCGGCATGATTAAAATGCTTGTTTATTTAGGTACTGATACTCAAGATTATACAGATTGGGGTACCAAATTATATATTGATGAGAATAGAAACAGTTTTAGTAAAGAAATAGTTTTCCAGCCTGGTAATGCTTTTATTTTTATTCCTAATAAATACTCATATCACGGTACAGATTTTAATAATAACTTAAACGGGTATCGATTTATGATGGGAGCAGAGTTTGTTGAGGATTAATTATGGATAGTTATTGGGAATGGAATAAAGAAAATTTTCCTTGGCATTATGACCCAAGTAGCAAAGAGTCTGATGTGCAATATGTCGGTAGATTTATACATGATAAAATAGAAGATTATGTACAAGAAGCAATTGGTAGTTTATCAGAAAAAGATGTGTATGATGAAGTAAGTATAAAAGGCGAGCCTTACAACGATGAAGCAAAAGAAATTATGGAAGGCTATCATAATGATTTAACTAGAGCAGGATACACTAGTCATAATACAGGTGGAAGGCAAACCAGAGAATTAGGACCATTTTTTAATTTGCTAGGTCAAGCAAGTGGGTTATGGAATCCACAAATAATGTTTTTAGAACAACCTCCAGGAAAATTTGTTCCTTGGCATAGAGATAGTTACAATAATTATAGACGTAATCATGCCAAAGTTAGTGATGACACAGAAGTAATAAGGTACTTGGTACAATTGAATGACTGGAATTGGGGTCATTACGTTGCTGTAGGTAATGATGTAATACATCAATATAAAATAGGTGATATACATTGTTGGCCCGAAGGTATATATCATTGTACAGGTAATGCAGGACTATGGCCCAGGTATTGTTTAACTATTACAGGGTGTGTTACTGATTCTGCTTTACATCTAAGAGATCAAAAAGAATTTAAAATTTCATGAAACCTTTTAAAAAAATAAATGTTGATTTCAACTACACCAAACTTCGAAAAGATGTTACTACAGTAGTAAAACAAATTAAACAAGAAGCAATAGGTTCAGAATTTGAGAACTTATCTGGTAGAAATATTTGTTTAACAATTCCAGAAGAAAACAGTGATAAATGGCATCACGGAATAGCAGGCAAATCCTTCTTAAACAATACTCAACAAAGATATGATTTGAATACGCAGTTCGATAAAAATTCAAATGAAATGATAGACGAAACAATATATGTTAATCCTATTAAACAAATACAAGGAACTTACTTAGAAGAACTTGTACAAAGTTTTGAAGGAATATATAGATGGCGTATTAGTATATTACCACCAAGAACAACTTTAAGTATACATGTAGACGGTAGTCCTTATATGCAAACACTTAACCAGTCAGGTGCAATTTTAGATTGGAGACTACATTTACCTATTACAACAAATAATAGATGCTTTTTAGTAAATTGGCCCGATAGTTTTGGAACTCCTAAAGAGGATGGAGAAGATATAAATTTACAAATGGCTCATTTTAAAGCAGGATCAAGTTACCTGTTAAATACAAGTAAAACTCATTGTGCAACTAATTATAGTGAGAATGAACGTATACACTTAATTGCTAGTCTTAGCAATCAAACAGCAAAAAATCTTTCAAAATAATATACTATCACTTTGTGATTACAAATGGATTTTGAATACTCCACATTGGAGGTAATCTTCTACTTGTTACAGTTGCATTTGGAAATGCATCTTTAGTTCGTTGTGTTAAATACTCATTATTCCAAAACCATGTATAATGTTGTGATTCTAAAACAGCATCATCGCCTTCGGTAGGAACACTTTCAACATCTATTCTGGAATCATCGTTATTAATTAAACAAAACACATTACTATTTTCTGTGTTTTCTATTAAGTCGTTATCTAACATGCCGTACTCATGTGTACGTCTAACAATAAAATAGTTAAGAGCAACTTCTCTTAAGAACACACTAAAAATAATAGAACCACCTTCGTTTAAGTGTTCATAACATTCATTTAAGTGTCTAAACAATGTGCTAGGATCTTCGTTTGCAGTTTTCATATATGTAAATATTAAATCGAATTTTTCATCACCGTTCCAAGGTAAAGGTGCATCTATGTCACCGCCCGGATTGTTCATTTGATTATGAATATTCCATTCTCTAAAATCTGCATCAGGAAAATCTTCTCTACCTAAATCTATTGCTTCTTGGTCATAGTCAAATACAGTATAGTTTTCTTCTTCTACAAGATTTTCAGGATCATTAAGTAGTGTACCTGCATTACCATACAGTTCTAATACTTTTGCTTCTTCTAGATTTAATGTTGAATTAGCACTTGCTAGTGCTGTTGAAATAAAACTATGTTTCGGTACATAGGCTTCGATTGTCATTGTGTGTGTCCTCTAATACTAAATTATATTACTATTTATACTCATCAATTAATGTACCGTTAAAATTTTGTACATCATTTTTTAAGTCTTCTAACTCAATAGTAACAGGAGGCACAACTTTCGGAAAAACATGACATGGAACACATTGTCCTGCACCTACTCGTTGTATTTCACCAGTTTCTTTGTGCCTTAACCAAACAGTACCAAACATAGAATCTTCTGTTTGATCCTCTTCGGACATTCCTATTTGCTCCCAATCCCAACGTTCTTGTACACTAGCAGGAATACCCATCCTGTTTACCATAATCCTATCTTCTCTATTGTTAGGACCCATTCCAGGCATAAAATCAAAAGTGTCAAAACTACCATCTCTCATTTGAAACTCTCGAATATCTGAAACATGTAGGTCTTCACCCAGTTCTTCTGGATATGTAGCAACTAGCCAGTGTAATTCACTGGGCCATTCATCATTGGGCGATTCGACTGGAGGGGATTGCATAGGTGCAAGATAGTCATCTGCTCTTTCTGGAAATTGTCTTAACCTAAGTACAAATTCGCCATCTACATATTTGTATATATTTTGACCGCCATCCACAGTAGTATATCGTAGATTGTCTATCTCGAATGTTAATCTGTTTTCTGAATAATTGACTACCCAGTCAAGTTGCATGTTAAACTCCTGATGGGTTTATATCGTCGTCTTGAACGTCATCTAAAGGACTTTCTTCTTCAGGAGCATATAGTTCTGCTTCTAAGTAGCCTTTAGCACTTGATAAAAATTCTTCTGCTTTAACAATTTTAGACTGCCACCAATGTGGGAAGTCACCTTCAGGAAGTTTATCTAGCATTTTGTATAGTTCAATACTATCTTTGCCTATTTTGAATAACTCTTTTCTAATCATGTTTGATTCATCATCTACATGACCAACTACATCTTTTGTTACTTCTTCCTCATTTAATTCAATACCTGCTAATTTTTGCATTCTTTGAATATCTTCGGCATGCATAGCCGCCATATGTTTTTTGTACTTTTTAGTACCTTTTTTGTGTGGACTTTTACCTTCTTGTGAAAGACCTTTTGCCTGCATTCTTTCCTTTTCATCGTCAAATGCAGAGTTTACACTAGGAACCATATCAGGCTCTTGTTTCCTCATTGTTTTTTCTTGAGAATATTCTCTTTCTAATTGAGGTAGTTTTTGTTCTAATTGACCTAAAGTCATTCTAGGATATTTTTCCATTGCCCATGCATAAAAGTTACCAATGCCAAACTGTCTACCTTGACTTACTTGAGCATCTCTATTAGCGGCACGTTGCATGCCTGCTGTTTTAAAATCTATAACTTTTTTATCTTCTGGCATTTTATAATCCTGCTAATTTTTTAAGTTCTTCCATTTCTTTAACTTTTTTAGGTTTTTCATGCGTATAACCTTTCTTTTTAAGTCTTTCATGGTCTTCTGGTTTTTCTGCTTTTTCTGATTCACCTGTTTCTGGGTGGAACATCATATGAGGTTTAAAGTTACTTGCTTTTAATGAACTACCACCGTGTTCTGCAAGTGTAATAATTTCCATGTCTTCTGCTGGAACTTCTCTTTCTATACCATGTTCAAATTCTACATCATACCATGCAACATAACCTTCGTCTGTTGGTACTGCATGACTTTCGTATACTGGTTTACCTTCGCCCCATGTAGGGTGGATAACTAGTGTTGCACAATCATGATCCTTTGAATGGCATTCTGCTCGTTCATCTACTGCTTCTTTTTTCTTTTTATTGGCTTTTCTGTGTGCTGGTGTGCAACCTGCTTCATCAACATCTTGTTTACCATATGTTATACAAGGATCTTGTCCACAACCACAATTCTTTTTGGCTTCTTCTTCTACACCGTATTCTGCTTTGATATCTGATAAGTCTATTTGTGGTATATCATTACCTAATGTTTCTTCTTTTACTAAACCTTTTTCTCTAGCAAAATTTAACATGTTGTCTAGACCTTGGCTTGTTTGGATAAGTTTTTGGAATCTTTCTCTTGCAGATTCTTCTTCGCCTTGTCTAGCACTTGATAACATATTAAACATATCTTTCAATGCTTTTGCTTCTGCAGGTTTTACTTCAACTTCTGCACCATCATCTGTGGTTACTTTTGTTACAGGTGTAAACTTTTTAATTTTCATTGCGTCTACATCTTTACTAGCATCATCACTATCAATAACTTTACCTAATTGATTAATCATGTTGTCTTGAGTAAAGCCTGGTTTATACTCATCTTCGTCATCGTCACCAAAATCTACAGGAGCCTCATTTAATTGTCCTGCTAAGAATTTCATGACGTCTATGTTGTAAATATCTTCTTTCATTTTCTTATCCAATAATTTGTTAGTAAATAGAGCATATATATTATTATCAAATGCACCCATATACTTGTTAAAAATCTCTTGTCTGCTACCTTCATCGGGAGCATTTACAAATGCATTTCTAAAAGCACTTGCACTAGCAACTTCATCATTGTCTGACTTTACTGTAGGAGCATTATATACATAACCTCTCTCACTCATTGGTAAAGCAGGATGTTGCTTTAATGTATTTATCATCTGATAGTACTTTGGACGAGCTTCTCCGCGTACAGTCATATCTAATCCTGTCTCAGAATCAACATTTTTCATAGGAAACCTGTCTTCGTCTTTAGCACCTACGGCAAATATAACCATAGTATTTTCTTGGTCAAATGATTTTGCATAAGAATCTACTAAGTATGGACTTTTTGCTTGTATAATTTTGTCCATAGGAATATTATGCATTTGTGCCATTATTTCTGCTTTTTCTTTAAAGTTGAATGGTGATTTGCCTGGCTCTACTTTATCAGATGTTGAAATGTATACTTCTGCTTCAGGAAATTGTGCCTGTAGTTGTGAATATACCTTTGCATGATGTGGCAACATAGGCTGAAATCTTCCAGGATATATAACTACTTTTTTCATTATAGTTCCAATACCTGTACTTTTAATTTAGATTTGCCTTTTATTAATTTGTGGATTACTTGTTTTGAAATATGTATAACAGAGCCCGGTCCTATTTCTTTTGGTTCTCTGTTTTTAAATTTAATGCACCAGCCGTCACCTTCTAGAACTTTCATTATTCTACTTGTAGGATCTTTGTGGTAAGTGTATTCTGAATCTGTGCCTTTAAGAAGAAACTCTTTAACGAAACAATTTTTTGTGATGTAGTTTCGTGTGTTTGTTTTGCTCATTTTATTTTCCGAATATTTGAGATATTAAAGAAGGCTTTTTAGGAGCAGTCTTTTTGTTATAACTAGGTGAACTTTTCTTCATTGCATTTCTTCTTTGTCTCATTAAATCCTTACCTAGTTTCGTTTTAGGATCTGCTTCTTCACCGTCTAGCGATTTAAATTTTTTGCTACCTTTGTCAAACTTAAATTCTTTACCTCTAGCATCTTTATGGACATCGGCAACACCAACATCTTTATATGCTCTTTCTTTTAGTTTAACATCATATAATTGCATTGCAACCTTGGCTAACATATCTGCTACTTCGGGATTCTGACTTTCTAATTCTGCATACAATTCATATGGGCTCATTTCGGTCCAACGATTTTCATCGCCTAATGCTTTTGACAACATTTTAGCAACATCGCCTTCGCCTTTATTACCTTCATGTATAGCACTTTCAGAGAATGTACTAAAAAAGTCTGCTACATAACTACTGGCTTGTCTTTTCCCTAATTCTGGATACATTTGTCTAAGTATGCCACCTAGTTCAAATGCATTATATCTTCCACTCTGTACATAGTCCTTATGTAATATCGGAAGTAATTTCATAATTTGTTCTTTGCTTGGTGCTGGGTCTCTATTGGCTTTTTCTGCTTTACGTTCATCATGTCTCTTAATTTCTACCCAATTTGGACTGTCATTACCATAAGTCATTTCACCTTCATCACAACCGTAGTTGCCAAAGCCATCGCACTCTGAACTTTCTTCTTCTTCACCGTCATCGTTGGTAAATGTTTCTTCACCGTCCATATAACCATTTCCACCACAGGCTGGACATGCACCATCTTTGATGTAATCGTCCATGTAGTTACCTTGTAAGGCATCTTGTAAATCGTTGTATGCTTCTGTTCTTTCTTCAGCATCATAGTAAGCATCAGGTGTACCAATCATTCCTTCTTCTGCTTCATCTACTTTGTCTTTATTGAAATATTCGTCTGGAGACGAATATTTGACTTTACCCATTGGATTCTTGCTGTCTATATAAACACCTGTAGTTCCTTCTGGATATTCTTCGTCATCATCACCATATCTAATATCGGTGCCACTGGCATTAAAATATCCAACCACTTTGCCGTCTTCAGGTTTAATGTTGAACTTTTGTGCTATTGCTTGTAATTCTTCTTCGCTTTTGTCTGAGTTAGCATCATCATAACCATCCCAGTCCAAATAATCAATTTCTTTACCGTCTTTGTCAAAAAATACTATCTCTGATGCGTAAACAAAATTATCCTCTTCTTCTTCGATTCCTTCTTTTTTAACGCAGTTTGGTACACGTTTTCCAAACATAGTTTTCATGCCTTTCTTTTCGTATCCTTTCCAGCAACGTGTTCCTTCTTCCATATGTTCTTCTTTGTGTTCACAATTAGGGTCTCCACATGCTGGACATGGAATGTCTTCAATACTTTCTCTTCTGTACTTAGTAGCACCTGCACCCATATAACTGTCAGGTACTAAACCACGTTTCTTCATTTCTGGTTCAATGTATTTGTCTTGTACATCTACACCTGCACGACCAAAATCTCTTTCAGGTTTGCCTGTATCTTGTGACCATTTTTTAGCGGCATCGTGATATGCATAGTATGAGTCGTTTTTGTTTTCAATTATAAAGTCAGATAGTTTCATAGTAATTGTATTTATCTGATTGAACAATTTCTTTTGCCTTTAAAAAGTCCTTATAATTAGGATATGTAAAACCTAATACTATCCTAGGAGTATTTGTTTTAATAGCATGCCATTCTGATATATCTTGGTCTAAATGTACAGAACTTCTACATGTCCAACCAGGCACATCTTTAATTGTGTGTATTTTACCTGTTTCACTGTCTTCCCAACTATAAAATCCATCAGGTTTCTCTACACAATACGCAAATGCTATTAAATAAGTTTGGTATGCATTATCTTTATGCCAACCTATATGCCCTTTAGGGTTATATAGACTGGTCCTAGGACCCTCATAGCCTTCGCCTATAATAGGTACAAGTTTGTTATAGAAATAGATACCACCAGGAGTGTCATCTCCAAAAGTATTGCATTTAAGTTTTATATTATGTTCTTTATAATGTGCAAGATTTTTATTATCGGTATGTTCAATAGACTCTTTTTCATAATCTACTGAGTCATAATGTATTATGCTTTCTTTTGTAAAGAAGCCTAAATCAGCAGATTGATTTAAAATCTGTGATATTTGTGGATTGTTTATTTTGAGTTCGCTATGTAGCGGTTCTTTATTGTTCTTCTGATTTTTGGACATAAACTATTTTAACTCCACGTCTAACAAGTTCATTGCGACATTTTTGTTTAATTTTAGGTTTTTGTCCATTATTGATATACTCGAATAATTCCTCTTGGGATTTATTTTTTATATAATCGTGCTTCATAGAAGTTTTCTTAGTAGCCTTGTTATATTCTTTGAATGACTTTGCAAATTTTACTGGCATGTTTATCTCCCTTGGCCTCTATACTTCTTGAGGTTTCTTTTCTTGGATTTGTTCATGGTAGACATACTAATTTTACAACGTCTTCCACGACCACCACTGCCAATACTACTGCATTTTCTAGTTTGTTGTCTTAATGATTTTCTTACTGCTTTTGCCATCTCTCTCCGAAGTTTGTTACGGATAGTATTTATTAATGGATGTAACCAGCGGCAAGTTTTTCCGGTTCAGGTTCTTGTTTGTTTCTTTCACCCCATTCATAACTTACATCGTCTTGCTCTATAGGTCCGCCTTTTGCCCAAGTATGACAACTTCTAGCACTATGACATTTAAAGTGATGCATCCAACAATAACCTAATACTCCATGTTCATCTGAAGTAACACCAGGCATACAATCATCCATTCTAGGAGATATATCAAATGCTACACAAACACCACAGTTACTTTCTTTGGCGGCTTCTTCTGTAGTATTCCAGTATTTGCCTATATCTTTCCAATAGTCACCTGGTTCATCTACGTTTAAAGGACCGTAATTGAAATTTTTAAGAGTTGCGTCTCTATTCTTAGTATTGAGCTCTAGGTCTTTAGTTGCTAAAGGACACGATTGCTCAGCCGCTTCTATTATTGCTATGTATTTTCTTATGTTCATTTTTTCTTCCTAAGTTTTGCTACTTCTTTTTCTAAGTCTACTATTCTTTGACCAAGCAACGGATACTGCTTTAACCATTTTTCTTCTCTAGTAGCAATTTCAATGTCATATCGCTTTGCTACCCATTCCATTGTGTTGTCCATCTTTACTTGAAACCATACACCTACTTTAGTATTTTTAAACCATGCATAAAAACTACTACCTATGATAGAAGATAAAATGCTTTTTAATGTTAAAATAAATAACCAATGCATATTATTTCCCTTTAGTATTGCTAACGTTCTTAGCCTTACCTTTCCTATTCTTGTTTGGATCTTTCCTACGTTTTTTACTTACTGCGGCACCAATTGCCTTCTTGCCACCTTTGGCTCTTAGGCTAGCCGCTTTTGATTTGCTTAAACATTTAGGCTTACCTTCTCCTTTTTTGCTGTCACCACACTTACCAATTCTTTCACCTTTGGTATTGTAACGGTCCCAACCGCCGCCTCCGGCTCCACCTTTTTTGCCTTTGCCAAACCAATCACGAAGATTTTCATCTACTTCTACTTCTTCGTTCTTAACACAATTAGGAACTGTTTTACCAAACATCTTTTTTGTGCCTTTCTTGGTATAACCTTTCCAGCAACGTGTTCCTTCTGTAATTTCCTGTATTAACATTTTAAGTCCTAATTTTTTCTAGCAATCTTATATCTGCTGAGTAATATTCTTTTAATCTATTTAAAAGTTGTGTCGAAAGCACATCATTAATAGATTTTACAATGTTTTTCTTGTCTACATTATGACTAGTAGTATTTATCATCACTAAAGAATTATCACTATGTCCTTTTGTTTCACTTAACAAATTAGTAACCCAATTATCATCATGTATGTCAATATATCTTATTCTACCTATAAATTTAAGAAAAGACGTTTGCGGTATAGTGTGTTCATCGAATACAATTTTATTAATGTTATCTAGTACCCATTCGTGTTTTTCAGGATGTCTAAAGATATATTCTGTTACGCCACTTTTCCAACGTTCAATAGGATCTCTTAAAAATACCCAATAGGTTTCAACATCAAAATTTAAAAAATTATGCCTTTCTTCAGTAAACAGAAATCGTAATGTGCTAGATGCGTTTTTAGGAATCCAAACTAAAGCATCATTGTTAAAACGTGAACAATCGCCTAATCGATGGTTATACATTAATATTGGCTCTGAATCGGCCTTAATAGACATTATTTATTTTTAGATTTATTTCTGTCTATTTTATCTTTGAGTTCTTTCATGTCTGCTTCAATGTCATACATTTTAAATAGCAAACCTTTATCTTCAGCACCTGGAGTAAGTTCTGGGTGAAATTTCATTTCTACTATCTTAGCATCTTTTTTAATAGACTTACCGTCAACTACTACTTCTACTGGAAACGGTACATGTTTTTCGTACCAGTATGCCATCTCGTATCCACCGTCGTCTAACAGTTTAACAAGCAAACCTCTATCGTAATCTTTTTCTTCTGCTTTAAGAACTTTCATTTCGCCACGTGGCAGATCTAAAGCAATATTTCTGTCGCCTGATGTAGGTTCTTCTTTTTCTTCAAAAGCCATATTCCCTATAGTGCTACGAGCCATTTCGTATGCTTCTGCTGGACTCATTGCTACATTCTTTAAGTACAATTCATATGCTTTTTGAAATACATCTGGTTCAATATCTCTAAAATTTCTCATAGAACTTCTTAGTGCCTGAGCAAATTCACTTCTATTCATAGGGGTGTTATTGGCTGTTATTTCGAATAATCTCATTTTAAGATTTGTTGCCCCAATTTTTGGCGCCTTTCTTACGGCACTGAACTAGAGCACCACTGGCGTAGGCACTAGGCCATACTTTGTATCTGCTCTTGACTTTGTGATAACAAGCATCTTTCTTTTCTGCTAGTCTATCAAATTCTGATTCTGTAATAGGTTGTCCTACTGACTCCTCTAATGATTCAAAAGAAGTTTTAGCCTTGATGCCTTTTGCTTGATTCCTTTCTTTTTCGTTATCAAATGCTGAACTAACTGTAGGAACTTTATTAGGCTCTTGCCTTCTCATAGTTTTTTCTTGACTATATTCTCTTTGAAGTGACGGGAATTTTTGTTTTACTTGGCCTAATGTTATATTAGGATATTTTTCCATTGCCCAAGCATAAAAGTTACCAATAGCAAATTCTTTATTTATAGCCTGATCTCTTTTAGCGGCACGCCTTAATTCTGGATTATTGTACATTCCTTCGTCGTCTGCTTCGCCTAATTTACTAAGATCAATATTCATTGGTCCTTTTCTGGCCTTAATGTTACTGTTCTTTTTGCCTGGCTTAATTTCTTTAATTCGTTTGGCTTTTGTAACACGTGGCATTTCACCGCCCAAATTGTTTAAGCCTTGTAGTACTTCGTTAATATTCATAATGATCCTGTAAAATAATTATATTTGTATTTATCAAAATATGTTAGATTTTCTTGCCAAAAAAAATCCCCCTATAATGGGGGATTTAAAAAAGTGTTTTTTTATTAAGTTACTATTATACTGAACCTGAATCTGTAACTAATCCGTAGTCTACAGGTTGTATAGTTCCTCTGGTTTCTATTTCTACTGATACTCTCGCAGTTCCGGCTGATGCCGCACCTTGAATAACTTCAGCACATATAGTTACATCGCTTGTACTAGGCCAAATATAGTGAAAATCTGATCTATATTGTCCAGCAACTGTGAGGTCTATGTCACTTGCCTTAAATAGTAAATCTTTATCACTTGTTGTTCCTACAGTAATTGCTGTAGTATTATTAGCATTAGTCCATGCTGTATCAACTTCGACTATTACTGCTGATGCTCTTACTGCCGATGAAACGTCTAGTATATTTTGTGTACCACTATCGTATGCCACGTTAGCAGTAGCAAATACTAAACCATTTGCGCCGGTAGCCGCTCCTACACCTTTTGTACCAACATATTGGTGAGCAACTAAAAATACGTTACTACTAATACCTGATGGTACGGTGTTTGGAAAGTGTAAAACACCTGCCGCGTAATCAAATACCCACTCGTTGTTAGTAGTCAAAGCATTCATTTTATTTGAATCGCCCTTAGCATCTGATTCACTAGTGTAAACCTTTGCTAAGTATGTACTACCAATTGAAGGTGGTATAAAGTCTCTTAGTCTATTAGCACTACCTGGTACAACATTGCCAGTAACATCCGCTACAGCAAGCCACGTTTTATTGCCTGATACAGTTGGGTCAGCAATCATTCTAATTGGTTGCTTAACAAAGTCACTGCTATCACTTGTATGCCCGTAAAATTTTACAGGTGTGGCGGCACTTGTGCCTGGTGCTGTTGCTGGAATATCTGATGATTTGTTCCAAACGTCTTGTGCTAGAGTAAGTGTTTCACTCTTATAAATTTCGTTTGGACCATCTTTACCGTCAATGTCTGTTTCGGTAACACCATAAACAACTTTCTTCCAAAGGAAATCTAACTTATCGCTATCTGAAATTGCCATTATTCATTCCTCCTTATGATACACTCAGTGCTAAAGTATTACCATCGCTTACCGCGTATTTAATCCTTACTAACACTACGTTATTTGTGGCATTGGTTGTGCTTTCTGTGCCTAATGTAATCGAAACTGAGCCGGAACTCCCACTTGCGACTGTACCATTGGCGCACCCTGCACCGTTACCTGTACCACCTGGGTTACCTGAGCCATCGTATAACGTAAATGCGTCATACCATGCTCCGCCTGTTGCGTTAGGTGATGTGCTATTGCTATCACTAACTCCAGGCAATCCTATAAACAAGCCACTATAGTTGCCTGTAATAGATATGCTAAATGTACTCAAAGCACTTTTTGCAAAATAGAATGTCATATACTGAGTAGCATCTTTGCCACTATAGTCTATGGTATTCGCACTTGGCAAGTACCCTGAGGTGTAATCAGTTTGGTCTGCTGACAGCCTGCCGCCAACTACTGTGGCTTCGTGGGCATACCCACTTGCCGTTAAGTCTTGGTCGCTGTCCCATGTTAAACTACTACTTGGTAGGTTTCCTGCGCCTAAAGGTGTATCACCTGTAGCACTTGAACCTAAGTATACTCTATTACCGCCAGTTGCTCCTGATGGTATAGAGATGTTCTGTTCGTCTATATCACTTGAACGAGCAGTACCCGCCTTAAGTAATACAGTTTTGTTCGGCGAACCGAACTGAGTCTGTGTTCCAGACCCGTTTACGTTTGTGCCTGTTGCTGTTAATGTACCTAACGTATGTCTGTTAGTTCCATTAATATTAACTGTCAAATCACTCAATGATTGAGCACTTGTTGTTTGTCTGGCTATCGGTGTTGATATGCCGACGTCCGAATATGAATAAGTTTGGGTGCTAATAACACCATCTTCTGCCGAAATACTAATAGGATTACCATTATAGTATGTTTCTCCTGCCAAATTGGTCATTGTCATATTCCCAATAGTTATAGTACCACCTGTAGAAAAATGCTCAATACCTGAACTTTTTGCTGATGATCCTGCACTAACTGCCGTAACATCTCCAGAAGCAAGTGCCGGTGATGACGTTAAGTCATCTACAACAAAGTAAGCCTCATTCGTATCACTTGCTTCGTTGTGCGTCATTTGTATTCTGTTCCAACCTGAACTTAACGCAGATGCTACTCTTACTTGAGCATCACTTGCCGTATAAAATCCTGGTGTGTCACTTGGGAAATCTTGGTATCCACTTACTCTCAATGATGATGTAGTACCGTCCTTGTCTGAACCGTCAAAGGTTACAGCACCTGCGGCACTATTATTAATCATTACAGTTAGTGTACCTGAGTCTGATCTAAAGTTATCAATTTGATTTGAGTTCGGTGTCGTATCAGTAACACGAGTAACACTTGCTCCAGCAGATGCTGGTAATGTGCCACCCGAAGTTCTATCTGGTACGGTTCCACCAGCAAGATAAGGCGAACTTCCTACACTAGAAAAACTTAATGTTTCGCTATTTGGAAAGTCTCCTGGTGCTGTTGGTACTAACAAACCTAAAGTTTCATTTAGTGTATCGATTGCACTTGAAATTTTAGTTGAGTCTGTTAATGATATAGCACCGCCGGCATAACTTCCGTCACCATGTTGCGTAACATCTCCCAGACTAATCTGGAATCCATCTGCACTTCCTGCCACGCCAGCATCTAACTGTGCCTTTGTAACAAAGTGACTAGAAGCAGTACCGTTTGCTCCTGCTATTGTGGCTAATGCT
>MDTG01214515.1_pt1 | contig 25472 bp, 27 predicted proteins | sample 811421 | NCBI WGS metagenome assembly MDTG01 (sample SAMN05326645, study PRJNA326480) | marine metagenome | isolation source: seawater | place: Pacific Ocean: South East | collected 2011 | reverse complement strand
GACGCGCTGTGGACGCTGCTGCTGGTGCCGAACTGGGAGCACCTCACCCAGCGCTGCGGCTGGTCGACGGAGCAGTACGTCGCGGGGATGAAGCAGCTCGCCGAGAGCAGCTTCGTCACCGCGCCTGCGTCAGCCGGACGGCTGACGCAGGGCGGGCAGAATCAGGCCGACTGAAGATTCCCGGCGGCTTTCTTGCCGCGCTCTTCGACGACGTCGTAGCTGATGCGCTGCCCTTCGGTCAGCGTGTCCATACCGGCTTTCTGTACGGCGCTGATGTGGACGAACACGTCCTGTCCGCCGGACTCCGGCTGGATGAACCCGAACCCCTTGGTGGGGTTGAACCATTTGACGGTTCCAGTAGCCATGTCATGGCCTCCATAGTTGTTTCGCTCGCAAATCGGGAGCGAGTTCGAACAATCCGGTCGTAGTGGGTGACTTGATTCGTTCGTCCGTCAGCCGGACAGGCTGATCAAAGGCAGGCCAAAACGTTAGATCGCCCGCGAAGCTTGCGCCGGACGGCAGACCAAAGCAAGAGGTACACGCGCTGCCCGAACGGGCCACGGGGATGGTCCGTCAGCCCCAGGGCCGGCGCCGGCCGGTGATCATGGGCCTGACGAGCTCGATTCTGCCGACGTACTGCACCACCAGCACGGATGCGACGTGGACGATCGCGCAGAGCCACAGCGCGTGGGCCGCAAGCTCGTGGGTCTCCTGCAGGAACGCGTTGCCGAACAGCGCGTCGATCTCTTCGTGCAGCCAGCCCGTGACCGTCAGGACCGCCACGAGCAGGAACACGGCATAGATCATCAATGCGCCGACGGGGTTGTGCCCGGAGTCCAGGGGCACGGTGCGCGTCTGCAGCGCCGCCAGATGTTCGTGCAGCCGGGCGCGGCTGGGTGCGAACGAGGCGAACCGGGCATGCCTCGTGCCGACGAACCCCCATACGATCCGCACGGCCACCGCCGCGGCAGCGAGGTAGCCGATCCAGTTGTGCAGGTCGCTGCCTGGGTCGGTCACCCAGTAATCGACCAGGACCGCCGTGGCCAGCGTCCAGTGGAATCCGCGCACGACCGGGTCCCAGATCTCGACGGACGCCGGTCCATTCATGGTCAGCCTTCTTCGCGCTTGACCACGCTGCCGTCGACCGGGTCGAAGTAGATCTCCACCTTGGTCTGCTCGGGATCGAAGCCGTAGATCTCGTAGCAGTTGCCTTCGGTGATCTTGAACTCGTTGATCTGGTAGCCCTGCTCGATCAGATCCTGCTGAAACGCCTCCGCATCCTGCCAGGTGGACTGAGGCTCACTGGTGCACTGGGTGGCGGGCTCGCCGGCGCAGCCGGCCAGGGCCACCAGGGTCAGAGACACAAAAAACGCTCGTGGGGCCATGTACATCATCCAACGGAAACCCGGAGCCAAAGCTACCACACAATCCGACCCGCCTCGCACAGCCACGGAGGCTGCAGGCTGCGGCCGTCAGTCACAGGCCCGCTGCTTCGCCAGACCGTCGCGCATCCAGTCGATGAGCGCCCGAAGGCGGGACGGAACAGCCCGGCCGCCGGGATAGACCAGACTGACCGGCCAGGGCCTGGGCTCGTGATCCTCCAGGACGATCCGCAGGCTCCCGCGGGCGACATGCTCCCGCACCTGATAGGAGAGGAACTGCCCGAATCCCATCCCGCTGACGCAGGCCGACGTCGCGGCAGCGATCTGATTCACGCCGAACGGGCCGTCCACCGGCACCGAGACGTCCGAGCGCCCGTCGGAGAACAGCCAGGACGTCTCCAGGCCGGGCAGATTCTGCTGGCGCACGCAGGGCAGCGTCGCCAGATCGCCAGGACGTTCGGGCTCACCGACAGCACGCAGCAGGTCCGGGCTGGCCACGGTCACGCGGCGCATTTCACCGAGCGGGATCGCCACCATGGACGAGTCGGCGAGCGGGCCGATCCGCAGCGCCAGGTCGACGCCCTCGCTCACCAGATCGACATTGCGGTCGAGCAGCAGCAGGTCGGCCCGCACCCGGGGATGCGCCTGCAGGAACGACGCCAGCAGCGGCGCCAGGTGGATTCGGCCGAACTCCACCGGCGCGGTCATGCGCAGCGCGCCGACCAGCGTCTGCTGGGTGCGGGTGATCGCGCGTTCCGCCTCGTCGACGTCGGTGAGGATGGCCCGGCACCGGGTCAGGAACTCCTGGCCTTCGGGGGTCAGTGACATGCGCCGGGTGGTCCGCCGCAGCAGCACGACGCCTAGGTGCTTCTCCAGGGCCGCCAGGCTCCGGACCACCGCGGCCTGGGACCGGTCGAGCCGCTCGGCAGCGGCCGTGAGACTGCCCCGATCGACGATCTCCACGAAGGTCCGCATGGCCGCCAGTCTGTCCATCCGGCCGAGATTAATGCGTTCACCGCATTAGTAAAGTGTCATAGGCGATATTTATTCGGCGCGTGCACACCTTCAGGCTCTTCCACCACGTTCAACCCCACCCTGAAGGAGAGACCCATGAGCGACACCGGACCCATCACCAGCGGCGCCCACCACGTCGGCCTGACCGTTCCCGACGTCGATGCGGCGGCGGCATTCTTCGTCGACGCCCTCGGCTTCCGCACCGTCGGCGGCAACCCCGAGTACCCGGCGATCTTCGTCAGCGACGGCACGCTCATGGTCACGCTGTGGCGCGCCGAGTCCCCCGAGACGGCGACGCCCTTCGACCGCCGCGGCAACATCGGCCTGCACCACCTCGCGCTGCGCACCGCCGACCTCGACGGCCTGGCCGACCGGCTCCGGGCGCGCAGCGACACCCGCATCGAGTTCGCCCCGGAAGGGCTCGGCTCGACCGGCATCCGGCACATGATGTGCCGCATCCCCGGCGACATCCGCGTGGAGTTCATTGCCGCATGAGCGGGTCGCCGTTTCACGCCGGGGAGCAGCGGGTGCAGGAGCGCCTCGGCGTGCGCGAGGCCATCGAGCCCTGGGCGCGCCAGGTCGTCCGCCCCTACCTGCCGGCGCAGCACCGGGACTTCTACGCCCAGCTCCCCTTCGTCGTCGCGGCGGCGCGGGACGGGACGGGACGGCCGTGGGCGACCCTGCTGGCCGGCCGGCCCGGCTTCGTGACGTCCCCGGACGACCGCAGCCTGCTGATCGGCGCCGGACCCGCGGCAGGTGACGCGCTCGCCGGCGCCATCGTGCCCGGCGCCCAGCTCGGCCTGCTCGGGATCGAACTCGACACCCGCCGGCGCAACCGGGTGAACGGCACCGTCGCGGCGTCCGGCGCCGCGGGGCTGCGCTTCGAGGTCGACCAGGCCTTCGGCAACTGTCCCCAGTACATCACCGAGCGGCGCTGGCGCGCCGTGGCCGTCGACCCGGCCGGCGTGCGGACGACGCGCCACCAGCACCTGAACGCCCGGCTGCGGGCGTGGATCGAATCCGCCGACACGATGTTCGTCGCCAGCGGCTACCGCGGCGAGAAAGACGGCGATCCGGCGCTGGGCATGGATGCCTCCCATCGCGGCGGCCCGCCCGGGTTCGTCCGCGTGACCGGCGACCGGCGTCTGACGTTCCCCGACTACGCCGGCAACAACCACTTCAACACCATCGGCAACCTGGTGGCCGACCCGCGCATCGGCCTGCTGTTCGTCGACTTCGAACGCGGCAGCCTGCTGCAGCTCAGCGGCACCGCCACGATCGACTGGGAGCCGCCGCCGGCGGCCCGGCGCGCCGGCGCCCGGCGGACCATCGACGTGGTCGTCGAAGCCGCCGTCGAGCTGGACGCGGTCCTGCCGCTGCGCTGGGGCGGCCGGGCCGACACGATCACCGCGCTCAGGCTGAAGCGGCGCTACCGCGAGAGCGACGACGTGACGTCGTTCGAGTTCGTCGCCGCGGACGGCAGCGATCTGCCCCCCTTCGAGCCCGGCCAGCATCTGCCGATCGAACTGCCGGTCGACGGCCGGTCCGAGCCGGTGCGGCGCAGCTACTCGCTGTCCAACGGACCCGACGACGGCCACTACCGGATCAGCGTCAAACGCCACCCGCACGGCCTCGCGTCGCGGCTGCTGCACGACACCCTGGAGGCAGGCGCCCTGGTCGCCGCACGGCCGCCGGCCGGGGATTTCGTTCTGAGGTGCGGCGACCGGCCGGTGGTGCTGGTCAGCGCGGGTGTCGGCATCACCCCCCTGCTGAGCATGCTCGGCCGCCGCTGCCCGGGTCAGCCGGTGCTGTTCGTGCACGGCGCCCGGGACGGCGATCATCACCCGTTCGCCAGCGAGCTGCGGCGCCTGGCGGAGGCGGACCCGCAGGTCACGCTGCACACGTCCTACAGCCGGCCCGGCCCGCAGGACGTCCCGGGCCGCGACTTCGACCGGGTCGGCCGGGTCGACGCCGAGCTGATCGCGGCGCTGCTGCCGGATCTCGATGCCGACTTCTACCTGTGCGGCCCGGTCGGCTTCATGGCGTCCGTCAGCGCCGGGCTGGTACGCCGCGGCGCCACGCCCGACCGCATACACACCGAGAGTTTCGGGCCGGCGGCGCCATGACACGGCGCCCCGGCCAGTCCACGGGCGCGACCGCCTAGCCGTCCAGGGGTCCGGCCGACCGCCGCACCTGCCCGGGCGGACGGCCGACGACCTTGCGGAACGCATGCCGGAAGGCCGCCTCGGAGTCGTAGCCGACGGCCTCGGCGATCTGCGCCACGGCCATGTCCGTGCTGGTGAGCAGGTCCACGGCCATCTGCATCCGCCATCCGGCCACGTACGCCATGGGCGTCCGGCCGACGGTTTCCCCGAACGCCGCCGAGAACGCCGCGCGGCTCATGCCGGCCTCCCGGGCGAGGCCGCCCACCGACCAGCGGGCCTCCGGCGCGGCGTGGAAGCGTCCCAGGGCCCGGCCCAGGCGCGGGTCCGCCATCGCCGCCATCAGGCCGACACAGGCGCCGGACTCGATGTGCTGACGCAGCGCGAACACCACCAGGACGTGGACCAGATGATCGATCACCGCGCGCCGGCCGGGATGCGCGGCGAACGCCTCACCGATCAGCAGATTCAGCAGATTCCGCGCGTCACCCACCGCCGACCCGGCCAGGTCGATCACCAGGGCCTCCGGCAGGCTGTCCAGCAGGGGCCAGACCGCCCGGCTGCGGAAGTCGATGTGGCCGCACAGCATCCGGGTGACGGGAACGCCGTCCACGAGCGGCGGCGGCTCGTTCAACGTGACGTCCCGGGGCACCGCTTCCCCGGGCGTCAGCAGATGACCGGCGTCGCGGGGGAACAGCACGAAATCCCCGGGCTGCAGCCGTCGGGGCGCTTCCCCCGCCAGGTGCAGCCAGCAGTCGCCGGACTGGATCAGATGAAAGCTCCCGGCATGCCCGCCCGAGGTGTCCACCGCCCAGGCGCCGCCACACAGGGCGGCCTCCGTGGCGACGGCGGCAGTCAGCCTGAGGCGGGACAGGATGGGGCTGAGGGCGTCCTGGTCTGTGCCGGTCACTGGACCTCTTCCGTCGAACTAGACGCTTGCGAACTTATTGGCGACTTTCGAGCATATATCGTCCACGCGAACCGATCTACAGTGACGGCTCACTCAGCGACGGAAACGCCCATGACCACCGAGATCAGAACGACCAGCCCCGAATCCTTCGACGCCGAGGTGCTGCACGCCGACGGACCGGTGCTCGTCGATTTCCACGCCGAATGGTGCGCGCCCTGCCAGGCGATGGCGCCGGTGATCGCGGATCTGGCGCAGCGCTACCGGGGCCAGGTCGACGTGCTGAAGGTCGACGTCGACCGCAGCCCGTCGCTCGCCAGGCGCTACGGGGTGCGCGGCATCCCGACCCTGATGCTGTTCAGCAACGGCGAGGTCGCGGAGTCCATCGTCGGCGCCGCCTCGGCACGCCGGCTCGGGTCGTTGATCGAGACCCACGCCGGCGCCCGCTGAACCACACACCAGACACGACCAGGAGCAGCCATCATGAACTTCACGCAACGGCATCGACCCCCGCGGTCCCCGACCCCGCCGGTGGCGACCGCCGGCGTATGCCCGCCCGCCATGCCGGCGGATACCAGCCCGCTGCGGCACGTCTTCGCCGCGGTGATGCTGGCGCTGACCCTCAGCCTGCCCTCCGGCGTGCAGGCCGACGAACGCCTCGAAGCGGCCATGGCGATCGTGGTTCCGCCGGACCAGGCGGACGTCGAGCGACTGATCGAGACCATGACCCTCCGGGGCGATGTCGACGACGCCGAGGCGCTGCGGGCACGGCTGCTGCGCCTGTATCGCTCCGACGACTTCAGGCAGCGGACGGCCAGGGTGTACGCCAAGTACCTCACCGAGGCCGAGCTGCGCTACCTGGCCGAAACGCTCCAGCACCCCATGTTCCGCAGATACCGGGAGGTCGCTCCCGAAATGATGCTGGAGCTCGCCGAGCTCGAGCGCGACCTGTTCGCGCGCGTCGAGCCGTAGCGCCAGCCACACCACCCCGAAGACCACAACGAGGAGGACTCATGTCCCGCATACCAGCCATCGACCCGACCACCGCAACCGGCGCCACCGCCGAACTGTTCGAGACAGCCAGACGGAAGATGGGCGCCGTGCCCAACGTGCTGCGCGTGCTCGGCAACTCACCGGCCGCTCTGCAGGCCTACCTGACGCTGTCCGAGGTGCTCGCCGGCAGCCGCTTCGACGCCCGCGAGCGCGAAGCCATCGCCCTCGCGGTCGCCGGCGCGAACGCGTGCGACTACTGCGCCTCGGCGCACGGCTTCATCGCGAAGAACCTGCGGGTCGGCGACGAGGAAATCCGCCGCCACCTGGAGGGACACAGCGACGACCCGCGGCTCGACGCGGCGCTGCAGTTCGCGCGCGCGGTGGTCGACAAGAAGGGCTGGGCCGACGACGGCGATCTCGCCGCGGCCCGGGACGGCGGTCTGGACGATCAGCAGATCGTCGAGGTCGTGGCCCTCACCGTGGCCAACATCCTGACCAACTACACCAACCACATCGCCGGAACGGAGATCGACTTCCCGCTGCTGAGCGCCTAGCCGGACACGGGCCGCGCCCTGCCGCCTGCCGGCAGGGGGCGGCCCGGTCACGCACGCCGGACCGATTCGCGAACCTGCCGGCGCGGATGGAACTCGAAGCCGAACTCGGGCCGAACGCCATGGAAACGAACGGCGCTCTCCCGCCGCTATGACGCATCAAGGCTGTAATAGTCCATGCACACCGGACACAACCCGTGGCTCGCGTTGTTCTGCGGGTGCTCGACCCAGTCGGGCACCCAGTCCCAGCGGCCGCCATCGGACATGTGCCGGACCCGCCGGCAGTGCGCACACTGATGGATCAGGCCGTTGCGGTCGACGTAGCGCGAGGCGCGCGGTGCCCGAGGCTTCCGCTCGGGACCGTGCGGACGCTCGATCGACCGGGAATTCACCACCAGGTGCCCCTGATCTTCGGGCAGGGCGTAGACCAGCATGGCGAACCGCCGGTACACCGTGGCCGACGAGCATTCGTACTCGTGGCTCGCCGGATTCAGGGTCGTGCCGTAGCGCGGGGTCCGGGCGAACAGCTCGCGATAGAACGGCGCCAGCGGCGGGGCGAGGGCATCCAGATAGTTCGAGCCCACACCCCAGCGGTCGGCGACGGCAGGCTGCCCGCCGTTGTCGCGGGCGAAGGCGTCCCAGCCGGCATTCACGAACACGATGCGCCCGCCGGGGTCCAGCGCAAAAATGCTGTCGGGGTGCGCGTCGAGCTGCTCGAGGGTGAAAATATCAGACAGCAGACGGGCGTACGCCTGGTCGGCGAATTCGGCCATGATCAGAGCAGAACTGCAAAGCACGGCAGTTTAACACCCGTGCTCAACCGCCGTTCCGTGCCGCCGGGCATCGTCGCCGGGTGCATCATTCGGACTCGAACACCTTGACGAACTCCTCGATCTGCCCCGAAGCGTGGAAGCGTTGCAGGTGCGCCTGTACCGAGTCGCTGGCGCGCATGCCCTTCGGGATCAGCAGCACCCCGGTCTGCGTGACGACGTCGTCGACCAGAACCATCCGGTCGGTCAGCGCATGCACCGTCACGAGCCGCTCACTGCCGTCTTCCCCGGCGCACAGCCGCTTCGCCAGTGCATCCAGCACCGCGGGGTCGTAGCGGTCCGGGTGACGCTGGAGGTCCGCCAGCGCCTGCTCACGGGTCGCTCCGTCGTTCAGCCGCCGATCGAAGTCGAGCAGCACCTTCAGGCACCGGGCGCCCGCAGGTATGGCGGACCCGCCGACCTCGTCGTTCGGCCAGCCCGTGCCGTCGAAGTTCTTCTCCTGATAGCGGACGATCTCGGCCACCTGATCCAGCCGCGGAATCCGGCGGATCAGCTTGAAGGACAATGCCACCGCGCCTTCGATCTGCTGCTGCTCCCTGGGACCCGCTGCCCGCCCCGACTGGGCTCGGGCGACCAGCGACTCCGAAAGCGTCGTGTAACCGAGCTGCGAGAGCAGCACCGCCGTCTCCAGCGTCCAGGGTTCGACGCCGGCCAGGCTCGCCACGTCGAGATGTCGGAGCTGCTCGCGCAGCCGCATGGTCTGGCCGAGCACCTCGGGCCGGACCAGGGACAGAAGCTCGACAAGGGTCGCCACGGCGCCCTTGACGGTGTTCTCGAGAAGGTCCCGCTCTACCTTGAGCAGGCGATGGTGTTCGATGGCAGTCGCCACCGTGGCTCCCAACTCGTCGGGCGGACAGGGTTTGTTGAGAAACCGGAACACGTCGCCGCGATTGATGGCCTGCACGGCGGTCGCCTGGTCGGAGTTGCCGGTGAGCAGTACCCGCACCGTGTCGGGGTGTCGTTCCTTGAGGCGGGCGAGAAACTCCACGCCGTTCATGTTCGGCATGCGCATGTCGGAGATGACCACCGGATAGGCGCCATGGCGGTCGATCTTCTCGAAGGCCTCCGCCGCCGACAGGGCCGTGTCTACCTCGAAGCGCCCCCGCAGCGAACGCCGGTAACCATTCAGTACGTTCTGCTCGTCATCTACCAGAAGGATGTTTTCCATGTCACGTCTCTGCACATCTTCATTCAGTTGACCTGGAGTTCGGCCCGCCAGCGGTCCTCGTCCGCACACACGCCGACCCGCTCCAGATAAGCCACATCGAGAGCGATGTCGCTGCCCTCCATCCCATGGGTCAGCACCTCCGCGAGGTGCACCGCGGTGAGCGGCGTCACCGCCGTGTCGAGCGAGTCGCCGGGGTGATGGTGGTAGGCGACGGCTTCGACCACGGGACTCGTGAATCCCCAGAGGGTCAGCAGGTAGGCACCGATGTCGGCGTGGGTGCAGCCCAGCACCTGCCTTTCGGCCTCGACCACCCCGAGGCCCTGCTCGCCCATCAGCGCCTTGACCCTCGCGTAGCCCTCCTGGATTCCGCTGATTTCGACCAGCTTGCCGACGTCGTGCAGCATGCCCGCGAGCAGCGCCTGATCGATGGCCTTGCGGCCGAGCCCCAGCGCCCGCGCCGCCTGCTTCGCCACACCACCCGCCACGATGCTGTGCTGCCACAGGGCCTGCATGTCCGGCACGACGGCGTCCGCGCGGGCGCCGCTGAACAGCTCCACCGTGATGACGATGGCCCGTACGGCGTCCAGGCCGAGCACCCGGGTGGCCTGAACCGGCGACGTGACGTCGCTGCGCAGACCGAAGTAGGCGGAGTTCACGAGCTGGAGGATCTTCGCGGTCATCGCCACGTCCGAGGCGATGATCTCCCCGACCGACTCCAGCGAACCCGTCGGCGACGCCGCCTCCTCGGTGACCCGAAGATACAGGTTGGGCAGGCTCGGCAGGCTGGTCAGGCCACCGATGCTGCTGATCAGCCGCTGGTCACCCAGCCGTTCCTGCAGGCGCACCACGCTGTCCACGGAGGCCACCAGCTTCTCCGCATCGCAGGGCTTGGCGAGAAACTGGTGGGTCACCTGGGCCGCTTCGAGGGCGAGCTGGGAATCCGCGTAGCCGGACAGGCCGATCCGTACCGCGTCCGGGCAGTGCTCCTTGGTGTGACGGAGCACGTCCACACCCGTGTAGGCCGGCATGCGCATGTCGGACACCACGACGTCGAAGTGGCCGGTCGCAATGCGCTCGAGCGCCCTCGCCGCGCAGGGCTCGAAGTGCATCTCCCAGCGATCCCGCATGGGCCGCAGCAGGCGCTTCAGCCCATCCAGAATCTTCGTCTCGTCGTCGACGAAAAGAACCTGTTTCATGGCAGCCATCAGGCGGGCATCGAGATGACGAAGGCGGCTCCTTCGCTGACGGTCTCGTCGAGACGCAGCGTGCCGCCGTGCTTGTCGGCGATGACCGACGTCGCGATCGCCAGACCCTGGCCGGTGCCCTTGCCCACGGGTTTGGTGGTGAAGAACGGATCGAATATCCGTGTCCTGAGGTGCTCCGGTATCCCGGGGCCATCGTCGCTGACCCGGATCTCCACCCGCGAGCGGTTCGCGTCGTAGCGCGTCCGGACCTCGATCCGGCCGAGCTGCCCGTGCCCGGACTGCTTCTCCGCAATGGCGTGGGCGGCATTGACGATCAGGTTCAGGACGACCTGACCGAGGTCGCTCGAATGGCACGACACGAACGGCATCTCCGCGTCGAGGTCCAGCACCAGCTCGGCGACGTACTTCCACTCGTTGCGGGCGATGGTCGCGGTATCTTCGATCAGGCGGTTGAGATCGCAGGATTCCGGCTCCTCGCCCCCGGGGTGAGTGAAGCCCTTCATGGCATTGACGATGCGCGAGATGCGATCGATACCGTCGAGGCTTTGCGTCAGCGCGCTGGGAATCTCCTCGAGCAGGAAGTCGAGATCCGCGCGCCGGGCGGCCGCGTCCAGCTCGTCGAGCTGCTCCGGGGTCAGCGGCTGATGGCGCGCGCCGCAGATCGCGTCCCTCTGGGCGCGCACCAGCGCGACCAGGCCGTCGAAGGTGTCCTGCAGAAAACCGATGTTGTCCCGGGTGTACTGCGCCGGGCTGTTGATCTCGTGGGCGATCCCGGAGGCCAGCTGACCGACGGATTCGAGCTTCTGGGTGTGCAGGAGCTGCGCTTCCAGATTCTTCCGTTCGTGGACGTCCAGGTGAATGCCGTCGATCTGCAGCAGATCGCCGTTGCGAACGCGGACACCGAGATGAACCCAGCGGCTGCCGCCGTCCTTCAGCAGCAGCCTGACGTCCCTGGAAATCGCCTTGCCGGTGGTCAGCAGCTCACGGGTCGCCTCGGCGACGAGCCGGCGGTCGTCCGGATGGTACATCTCCTCGAGAACGTTCAGGGAGTCGCCGATCTTCGGGCGCCGGGTGCCGACGACGTTGAGGGTGCCGTGCAGAAACATCAGCCGCCACACGCCATCCTCGTCCATCTCGAGCCGCCACAGCACTGCGGGCAGGTTGTCGGCCACGTTGGAGAGCTGTGACTCGACGTCGTTCAGGTGACGGGTGCGCGCCTGCACGGTCTCGTTCAGCCGGGCGTTCAGCTCACGCAGGTTGCGCTGGGCCTGAAAGCGGGCGACCTGGCCTCCCAGGCGCGCCATCAGAACACGAATGTCGACGGGCTTGTGAACGAAGTCGTCGCAGCCGGCGTCGAACGCCTCGGCTGCGTCGCTGGCGTGACCGGTGATGACGATGACCGGCGTCTCCGCCGTGGTCGACCGACTGCGCAGCTCGGTCAGCACCTCGAGCCCGTCCGGCCCCGGCATCTGGACGTCGAGCAGGATGAGGTCGAAAGCTCCCGCCTCGGCGAGGTCCAGGGCATCCTCGCCGCCATGGGCGCAGACCACGTCGTAGCCGTGCCGCTCGAGCATCCTCGACATGAACTGGGTGAACTCGGGCTGGTCGTCCACGACGAGAATCCTGCCCTTGCTGGAAAGTACGCTCGAACCTACTGCTGGCGATGACTCGCTCATTCGAGAACCCTCTGATTGGTGCCATCGTTAAACTGGAATGGCAAATGCAGAATAAAACGAAATCGATTAAATCGATTGAGACAGGGTTCTCAATCCGGATGTCGGCTGGATGTGAAAGGAGCTTGCCTGGTCCAGGTCCTGGCCCCGCCCCGGGCTCGGCTCGGCTGGACTTCCCGGCCACGCCAATCGAATCGGCGTTGGTGGCGTCCGGCATCGCTGCGACGGCGCTGGCCTACTGGGGATCGATCCAGCTCATGGACCGGCTTCGCGGCTGATAGGCCGGCGGACTCAGGTCACCTCGAAGCGCGCCCGGTACGCCGAGAACCGTTCGCGCACCTCGCCGGGATTCAATCCGAAGTCCTCGGGTTCGTAGCGATGCACGCCGTGCTGCGCGCGGAGTTCCACCAGACGGGCACGGGTGGCCGCGTCGGATTGCGCGTCCCAGGGCACGTCCGCCACGGCGCAGATGCGTCGGACGGCGGCCAGAGGATCGGCGGCGAGGTCGGGGTAGGCCACATCCAGCACCTGCGCCCGGGGGTTTGCATCGCGCGCCGCCATGACCCGGTCGAACCACGTGACGGTGGTCTCGAGCTGGTACCGGCCGACATCGGCGCCGTCGACCTCGTCGCTGTAGATGGAGCGGAACTCGGCGAACAGGCTCGACCCGGAGGTCACGGTCTGGACCACGTCCCGATGCAGGTGAATCACCAGGGCGTCCGGAAACACGGTGAGCAGGCTGTCCAGCGCCGCGGTGTGGGCCGGCGCCTTCAGAATCCAGCGGCGGCCGCTGTCGTCCTGCAGCAGCCGCAGGATGTCCGCGTAGCGCCGATAGCTGGGCACCATGTCCTGGGTGAGGAGCCAGTGGGCATAGCCGGGACAGCGCAGGGTCGACGTCAGGCCCCAGTTGCGCAGGTCCGTGCCCATGGCCAGCACGCACTCCTCCGGGAGCCGGCCACCCGACGGATGGATGATCGACATGCGCGGATTCAGCACGTGCAGCCGGTTGTGCGCCTCCTCGCCGGCAGCGATCAGTTCTCCCCGGGACCTCTCGTCCAGCCCCGCGAATCGCCAGGCCACAGTCAGCTCGGCCGGATAGGCCGCCCGAAGGCCGGGCACCGCTGCGAGCAGGCGCTGCAGCAGCGTCGACCCCGTCCGCCAGCCGCCGATGACGAACAGCGGTCGGTCGACGCGCAGCCGGCGGATCTCCGGCGCCGCACGCAGCGCTTCCGCGATCGCCCTGCGGGCGATCAGCTTGCCCGCGGCCGTGCTCGCCACGTTGCGCAGCCCCAGGGCATTCAGGCGCCCTTCGTCACGGGCCGAGGCCAGGTAGACATCGAGCCCTTCGCGCCAGTCGCCGTCGTCGTCCGCCGCGAACCCGCCGCGAGCCTGGACGGCTTCGACGACGGACGCCGGATCCAGCAGATACCGGTGCGGCTGCGCTCGCCGGTCGGCTTCGGCCGCGGCGTAGATGGCGAGGGCGGCCTCGCCGCGCTGGTGTGGCGTCCACACGGCGTCAGCCCGCGAGATCCGCGATCTCGACCAGCCGGACGCTCGGCAACGCCGGGGTCGCCGAGGGCTGCAGCCAGCGGATCACGAAGTGGCCGTAGGGCCGGCCCTCGGTGTCGAGCCAGTTGGGCACGCCGGGATCCTCAGCGGCGAGCACGATGCGGAAACGCCCGGCGCCGTCGAGCCGTACCCGCGGCCCAGTCAGGGAGACCGCACGGTTGCGGTAATCCAGCGAATTCAGGAACCGGCTGTACAGCAGCACGCTCCAGTGCCGGGCCGGCACCGGCACGCCGTCGATCACCAGCGCCTGCCCGGGTTCGAGCCGCCAGGCGCCACGCTGGTAGTGGATGCCCGGCTCGGTGTACACGGCGCCGCCCTGCATCTCGGACCACTCGCGGATCGCGTTCGGCAGCTCCGCCTCGTCCCGGGCACCGCGCGCCAGCACCTTCGAGGATTGCCCCAGGGTCGCCGCGGTGATGCCGAGCCGTTTGGCGAAGCGCTCGACCTCGACGATGGGCGGTGGGGCCACCGCGTCCAGCCGGGTGATGGTGCAACTGCCATCCATCCGGTCCGGCTCGTCGTAGAACTGCCGCACCCAGACCATGTTCGCGCCTGCCGGAATGTCCACCCACTGCCCGGCAGCGGCCTGCGGGTCGCCGCCCAGCGTCAGCCGGAAACGCCCCTGCTCGTCGCACACGAGCTCGTCGCTGGTGATGCGCGCCACGGTCTGGGCCTGCAGGCTCGAACCGGCATAGACGTTCACGGACGTGAACACGGCATGGCGGGCGACGCCATCGATCCGGTAACAGCCGCCCGGGGCGACCTCCGCCACCCAGTACAGGCAGTCGGGGTTGTCCATGTAGAACTTCTGGCGCCAGAGATTGAATGGCGCCAGCTCGGGGCTGGCGTCGTCGGCCTCGAGCCGGCCGAGCTGGTTGGACAGGGCCCGCGCCAGCGCACGGAAGCCGTCCGCCCGCTCCTCCGGACCGAGCCGCCGGGTGGCGTCGTCCATCCGCCGGCCGGCTTCCGCCAGGCTTTCCACCAGCGCCTCCCAGGACGCCGCCACGTCGCCCGTGGTCTGGCTCACTGCGATCTCCCGGCCACTGGGTCGTCCTCTGAATATTGAGACTACGTATCATTATCACCGGAGTCTCATTTTGCAAGCAGGCGTCGTCGCGTTCGTCGTACACTGATCCGCGGCCACCGACCATCGAGCTCGCCCCATGTCAGAAGCGCTACCGCTCCGCGACCGCAAGCGACTGCGTACCCAGCAGGTACTGTACGACACCGCCGTCGAGCTGATCGCCGAGCACGGCTACGACCACGTCACGGTCGAGGACATCTGCGACGCCGCCGAGGTCGCCCGGGCCACCTTCTTCCGCTACTTCGGCACCAAGGCCGGCCTGATGCTCGAGTTCGACCGGCGGATCGCCCGGGACATCGAGGCGACCCTCGCCAGGCAGACCCTCGACACCGTTCAGCAGCTCGAAGTGGTGCAGGCCGCCATGGCATCGGCGTGGTCGAAGTCCCACCCGAACCTGCGGGCGCTCGGGCTCGACTACCTCAGGTCCACCGCGGTGAGCGAGATGGGCGTGGCGGTGGCCGGCATTCGCGACGTCACCGCACGCATCATCCAGTCCGGCTACGACGACGGCACCCTGCGGCCGGTACTGCCGGCGAAGCTGGCGGCCGACCTGTTCGTCAGCAACGTCCGCAGCGCCATCTACGCCGGCGTCACGCGCCGCCGACGCAACGGCAAAGCGATGCATCCGGTGGTGGACCTGTATCTGAATGGGATCGGCAAGCGGTAGGGGGCGGCAGACTGCCACGGCAAACGCGAATCCGGAGAAAATGAAGATTCTATGGATTGTGAGCTGCTAACCCATTGATCCGATTTGGTATTTCCGCCGCGGAGCCCTCGGGAGCCCCCAACCAGGGTTCCCGGGCCCTGTTTTTTGGGTATAGTGGCGTCCTCACTAGCCGGTGCTGTATGTTCATACAGTGTCATTCTCCTCGGCAGGGCGAAAACACGACATAGGCCCGGCTAGTGAGGCCAACCCTCTCTTCCCCCTCATAAGACCGCTCCACGTCATGACAGCGAGCGCGCGACTGCGTCCGCGCACGTCGGGTGTGCGCTGCTGTAGGAGGCTTCTCCAGAAGCCGATTCCGGCTGCCAGGAGATCGCGCTCTGGAGAGCGCTCCTACAGAAGACAATGGGAAAGAAGAGAAGATGGGACGGAGGAGAAAGGGAGCGCGCCCACATGAAAAAGCAGGGAGCGCTCCCAGAGTAAACCCTCAGGGCATAGCCACGTTTCAGGACCTGGGCTGGGTGCCCATGACCACGCAGCCGCTGGCGCCGAACATGCCGCCGACGCCGAGGCACAGCGACACCTCGGCACCTTCCACCTGCGCCGGCGCGATGCCGCGCATCTGCCGCACGCTCTCCTGCAGGGCGTACATGCCGTACATGCCGGAGTGCATGTAGGAGAGGCCGCCGCCGTTGGTGTTCAGGGGCAGCTTGCCCCCCGGGGCCGTGTTGCCTTCCTCGATGAAGGCGCCGGCGGTGCCGCGCTCGCAGAAGCCGAGATCCTCGAGGCCGTAGATCGGCAGGTGGGCGAAGGCGTCGTAGATCATCATGTGGTCGACATCGCCGTGGCTGATGCCGGCGTCGGCCATGGCCCGGGGGCCGGCGACCGAGAACGCGCGGGAAGAGGTCAGATCTTCCATCTGGCTCACCATCGGCGTCTCCACGCTCTCGCCCGTGCCCCAGACGTACACCGGCTTCTGCGGAAAGTCCTTGGCCCGATCGGCGGTGGTGAGAATCAGCGCGCCGCCGCCGTCGGTGACCAGGCAGCATTCGAGCAGGTGGAAGGGGTAGGCGATCATCCGCGAGTCGAGCACGTCCTGGACGGTGATCGGGTCGCGGAAGCTGGCGCGCGGGTTCATGGCCGCCCACTGGCGCTGGACCACGGCCACCATGGCGAGCTGCTCGTGGGTGAGCCCGTAGGTCTTCATGTAGCGCAGCACCGGCAGGGTGAACAGGGTCGGCGGCCCCATGATGCCGTACGGCGCCTCGAACTGGCCCTGCAGGGAGGCCGCGTCCATGCGCCGGCCGCCGCGGCCGATCATCGAGCGGCCGCTCTCTCCGTGGGTGATCAGCACCGTTTTGCACTGGCCGGTGACCAGCGCCGCCAGGGCGTGGCGGACGTGGATCATGAACGAGCAGCCGCCGACGGCGGTGCCGTCCACCCAGGTCGGGGTGATGCCGAGGTAGTGGGCGACGGCCGTGGGCGATTCGCCGGCGGTGGCGACGCCGTCGATGTCCGAGGGCTTGAGGCCGGCGTCGGCCATGGTGTTGATCGCCGCGTCCGCGTGGAGCTGGAGCTGGCTCATGCCCGGAACCTTGCCGAGTTCGCTGGTCTCGGCGGCGCCGACGATGGCGACTTGCTTCGACAGATCGCTCATGACCGCGCCTCCTCGTCCGCCGGGCGGAACAGCGGGAGGGTGATGTCGTCGTTCTGGGCCTCGAAGACGACCTCCAGCGGCATGTCGAGCTGCAGCGCCTCGGGGGTCTGATCGCACTCGACGATGTTCGACATCAGCCGGGGGCCTTCTTCCAAGGCGACCAGCGCGATGGCGTAAGGTGCCTCCATGGCCTTGTGGGGGCGGTGGCTGATGACGTAGCTGTCGAGCCGGCCGCGGCCGGAGGCGGCGAACACCGACACCGAGCGGGAGGCACAGGCCGGGCAGAACGGCCGCGGCGGGAAGTAGACGTGGTCGCAGTCGTCGCAGCGCTGCAGGCGCAGCTCGCCCGCGCGGGTGCCCTCCCAGAAGTGGGCGGTTTCGGGTGTGGGTTCGGGTAAAGGTCGGTCGCCGGCCATGGTTCCCCCTCGATCTTTCGGCTGAGACAAGCGGCGGAGTATCTCAAATCCGGAGGGCGACATCCCGCAGTGGGAGCCGCCTTGTAGGAGCGATCTCCAGATCGCGATTGCAGCGGATTCGGCGAAATCGCGATCTGGAGATCGCTCCTACAGAGGGGGCGACCAGACGACCGTTAGGGCAGCCAGAGGACCGTTAAGGAGGCCAGGCGACCGTTCAGGCGGCCGGGACGGGCGGCAGGCGGTCCTGCCAGGGGAAGCTCCGGTCGGCGGCGGCGAAGAACTCGGGGTTCAGGAAGGATTCCTTGGTGTTGTAGCGCAGCGGCGCGCCGTCGACGGTCCACACCGTGCCGCCGGCGGCGGCGAGTACGGCGTGGGCGGCGGCGATGTCCCACTCGGAGGTGGGGCCGAGGCGCGGGTAAAGATCGGCGCGGCCCTCGGCGAGGATGCAGAGCTTGAGGGAACTGCCCACCGGAGTGCGGGAGACCTCGGGGAAGGTCTGACCCAGCTCGCCGACGAACTGCTCCAGGCGCTCGCCGCCGTGGCTGCGGCTGGCGACGATCACCAGCGGGGCGTCGTCCTTCATGGGCCGGCCGTGCAGGGCCTCGGTGCCGTCCGCCGTGTGCTTGATGGCTTCTCCGGCGGCGACGTCGCCGGTGAACACGATGTCCTGGGCCGGCACACCGACCACGCCGAACACCGCCTCGTGGCCCTCGATCAGCGCGATGTTTACCGTGAACTCGCCGTTCTTGTTGACGAATTCCTTGGTGCCGTCCAGCGGATCCACCAGCCAGTAGCGGGGCCACCCGCTGCGCACCTCGAAGTCGGGCGGGCTCGACTCCTCGGAGATCATCGGGATGTCCGGGGTCAGCGCCTCGAGCCCGGCGGCGATGATGCGGTGGGCCGCCAGGTCCGCCTGGGTGAGGGGCGAGTCGTCGTCCTTGGTGTCGACGTCGAAGTCGGTTCGGTAGATCTCGAGGATCGCGTCGCCAGCCCGGCGGACGATGTCGACGAGGGCGCGGGTCTGTTCGGCTTCCATGGGCGGTCCAGGCTGAATCCGGGAAGCGGCGACCTTACCCGTTGAGATGGTCCCGCGCCAGGCACAGGGCCGCGATGGCGCGGGCTTCCTGGAAATCCTCGAGGTGGATCAGCGTGTCCAGATCATCCAGCGGCCACAGCACCACCTCCGGCGGCTCCGGCTCGTCCGCCGGCAGGCTCGCGGGATAGAGGCCGGTGGCGAGCAGCACGTTGATGGTGAAGCCCATGTGGCCCGGGGCCAGGTTCAGGCGCTTGAGGAAGCGGATGCTGCGGGCGCCGAAGCCGGCCTCCTCCTTCAGCTCCCGGTCCGCCGCCTCCTCCAGGGATTCCTCGTGCTCGGCGGCGCCCTTCACCAGGGTGAGCTGCACCTCGTGGAAGCCCGCGCAGTACTCGCGGATCAGCACGAGCTCACGGTCGTCGGTCATGGCCACCACCATCACCGCCGGCAGGCCGCAGCCGGCCAGACGCTCGTAGGTGCGCTCCACGCCGTTGGCGAATTTCAGATCCAGCGCCTCGACCCGGAAGAACCGGGTGCGCGCCAGCTCGCGCACGGCTTTTATGTCGGGAACCCCCACGCGTCACCTTCTGTCTACGTCGAACGGGTAGTATACGGGTGCGCAACCCTCGGAGCCGGCCATCACTGACCACATGATCGACTGGGACCACATCGACACGGTGCTGCTGGACATGGACGGCACCCTGCTCGACCTGCACTACGACAACACCCTGTGGAACGAGCTGCTGCCGGCCCGCTACGGCGCCGCCCACGACCTCTCCGAGGACGCGGCCCGCACCCACCTGTTCAGCCACATGCACCAGCACTACGGCACGCTGACCTTCTACTGCCTGGACCACTGGGCCGAGTTCACCGGCCTCGACATCGTGGCCCTGCACGAGGAGCTGGTGGAGCTGGTGCGTTACCGGCCGAGCGCCGAGCACTTCCTGGACTGGATCCGCGCCCGGGGCAAGCGCGCGCTGCTGGTCACCAACGCCCACCGCGACAGCCTGCGGGTGAAGAACGCCCGGGCCGCCGTGGTCGACCGGCTGGACGCCGACGTGTCCTGCCACGATTATGGCGCCCCCAAGGAGTCCCGGGACTTCTGGGACGCGCTGATGGCCGAGCACCCGTTCGACCCGGCCCGCACGCTGCTGATCGACGACAATGCCAACGTGCTGCAGGCGGCGGGCGAGTACGGCATCCGCCATCTGCTGACGGTGGCCCAGCCGGATCTGGGCCGGCCGGCCCGGGACGGCCTGGACTACCCGGCCTTCAACGATTTCCGCGAGCTGCTGCCGGCGGACTGAGCCGCGCCCCGGAACCGGACACCGACCGACGCAACGACATGGACCCACCGGACAAAGTACGCCTCGACCGCTGGCTGTGGGCGGCCCGGTTCTTCAAGACCCGGGCCCAGGCCAAGATCGCCATCGAGGGCGGCAAGGTGCACTGCTTCCAGAGCGGCGGCCGGCCCGGGGGCGCACCGGGCGGCGAGGCGTCGGAGCCCGCCATGCCTGGCTCCGGCAGCCGCCACCGGCCGAAGGTAAGCAAGGAAATTGCCGTCGGCGAAATGCTGGAGATCAGCCGCGGACGCACCACCCAGGTGGTGGAGGTGACCGGGCTGGCGGAGAAGCGCGGCACCGCCACCCAGGCCGCCGAGCTGTACCGGGAGACGCCCGAGAGCATCGAGCTGCGGGAAACCGAGCGCGCCCGCCGGCGCATGGAGAATGCCGGCCTGCGGGTGCCGCAACGCCGCCCCGGCAAGCGCGACCGGCGCGAGCTGGCGCGACTGAAACAGGCGGGACCGGGGGATGCCCCGGCCCAGGAGGATTGATGAGCGACGACGTCATTCACCGCTTCAGCTTCGCCGACGCGCCGATCCGCGGTCAGTGGGTGCGGCTGTCCGGCTCGCTGGCCGAGGCCTTCGGCCGCCGGGACTACCCGGAACCGGCCCGGCGCCTGCTCGGCGAGATGATGGCCGCGGTGAGCCTGATGGCCGACGGCATCAAGTTCGACGGCCGGGTCGCGCTGCAGGCCCGGGGCCGCGGCGCCGTCACGACGGCGCTGGCGGAATGCCGGGACCGCCAGCTGCTGCGGGGCATCGTCCGCTTCGACGACGACGACACCCGGGAGGCCGGGGCCGACGGCGCCGGCGCGCTCGGCAACGAGCCCAGTCTGTCGTCGCTGCTCGGCAACGGCCAGATGGCCATCACGCTGACCCCGGACGCCGACACCGCCCAGGCCTACCAGGGCGTGGTGGCGCTGGACGACGACAGCCTGGCCCGCAACCTGGAAGCCTATTTCCACAACAGCGAGCAGCTTCCCAGCCGGCTGTTCTTCGCCTTCGACGGCGACACCGTCACCGGCATGCTGCTGCAGCGCCTGCCGGTCGCCGACCTGGCCACGGAGCTGACCCTGGACCTGCACGAGGACACCTGGCGGGAGATCGAGATGAAGGCCGACACCGTCACCGAGGCGGAGCTCGGCGGGCTGCCGGTGGAGCAGCTCCTGCGCCGGCTGTTCCACGAGAACACGGTCACCCTGCACGCCGCGCGGAGCCTGGAGTTCTCGTGCACCTGCAGCCGGGAGCGGGCCGAGAACATGCTCAAGGCCCTGCCCAAGGAGGAGATCCTCGAGCTGCTCGAGACCCAGGGCATGGTGGACGTCACCTGCGAGGTCTGCGGCGCCCGCTACGAGTACGATCACGTCGACGCCCACGTGCTCTACGAGCCGGGGGAGCCGCGGGGGCATTGAGGCCTCCCGGCCGGCCACCCTCCGACTTCCGGATCCTCCTCGACCTCCATTGTAGGAGCGATCTCCAGATCGCGATTGGCTTCGATCGGGCCCAATCGCGATCTGGAGATCGCTCCTACAAAGAGAGGCCCGGCGCCGGGACCAGCCCCCGGCGACGCGGGAGTCAGGGCGCCGATGCCCCGCCCGTATTGAAGCTCAGGAAAGCGTTACATTCCCCGATCATCCGACATATGACTGGGCATTCCCCTCTGGCATAATTCGCCGCCTCACTGGGAAGCACACGCAAATACAATGGCCGTCGACATCGATACCACCGCCAAGCGAACCACCTACGAGGACCTGTCCTCGCCCGTGCTCGCCGAGCTCGCCGTCCTGCGTGAGGAAGGTCAGCTCGCCGCCAACGGCGCCATCGTCGTTCGCACCGGCAAGCGCACCGGCCGCTCGCCCAAGGACCGCTTCATCGTCGACGAGCCGTCCACCCGGGACGCCATCGACTGGGGCGCGGTGAACCAGCCCATCGCGCCGGAGATCTTCGACGCCCTGTGGGACCGTGTGCAGGTTCACCTCGACGACCAGGACCGGTTCCTCTCGCACCTGCACGTCGGCGCCGACCCGGAGCACTACCTGCCCATCGAGGTCACCACCGAATACGCCTGGCACGCCCTGTTCGGCCGGGCGCTGTTCATTACGCCCGAGCACTACAACCCGCACAACAAGGAAGCCTGGCAGGTCGTCAACGCCCCTGGCTTCGTCTGCGACCCGGAGCGGGACAAGACCAACAGCGACGGCACGGTGATGATCAACTTCGCCAAGCGCCGGGTGCTGATCGCCGGCATGCGCTACGCCGGCGAGATGAAGAAATCCATGTTCTCGGTGCTGAACTTTCTGCTGCCCGAGAAAGACGTGCTGCCCATGCACTGCTCCGCCAACATGGGCGCGGACGGCGACGTCACCCTGTTCTTCGGCCTGTCCGGCACCGGCAAGACCACCCTGTCCGCAGATCCGGCGCGCCTGCTGATCGGCGACGACGAGCACGGCTGGGGCAAGGGCACGGTGTTCAACTTCGAGGGCGGCTGCTACGCCAAGTGCATCGATCTCACCCGTGAGAACGAGCCGATGATCTACGACGCCATCCGCTTCGGCGCGATCGTCGAGAACGTCGTCATGGACGAGCAGACCCGCGAGCCCGACTACAGCGACTCGAGCCTCACCGAGAATACCCGGGCCTGCTACTCGCGCAGCGCGATCGACGCCAAGGTGCCGGAAAACCGCGGCGGTGAGCCGAACCGCATCATCTTCCTGACCTGCGACGTCAGCGGCGTGCTGCCGCCGGTGTCGGTGCTGTCCAAGGAAGCGGCGGCCTACCACTTCCTGTCCGGCTACACCGCGGCGGTGGGCTCCACCGAAATCGGCTCGACGGAAGCCTACAAGGCCACTTTCTCCACCTGCTTCGGCGCGCCGTTCTTCCCGCGTCCGGCCGGCGTCTACGCCGACCTGCTGATCAAGCGCATCGAGGACTTCGGCTCCCAGGTGTACCTGGTGAACACCGGCTGGACCGGCGGCGGCTACGGCGTCGGCAAGCGCTTCAGCATCCCGACCACCCGGGCGATCATCACCGCCATCCAGAACGGCGACCTCGACGGGGTCACCACGGAGGCGCTGCCCGGCCTGAACCTGGCCATTCCGAACGCGGTGCCCGGCGTGGACCACCACCTGCTGAACCCGCGCAACACCTGGTCCGACAAGCAGGCCTACGATGCGGCGGCGAAGAACCTGATCGGCAAGTTCACCGAGAACTTCAGGCGGTTCGACGTCGACCCGGCCATCGTCGCCGCTGGTCCGACCACGGATTTCTAGCTAACCTGTCCCCACTCTGCGTGGGGGTATAGCGTGGCCGCAGTATCGTCGGAAGTGCTCCGGGCGTTCGAGCAGGCGCCGTCGGTGCTGCGCGGCCTGCGCCGCGGCATCGAGAAGGAAAGCCTGCGGGTCAGCCCGGACGGCACCCTGTCCGACCGGCCCCACCCGGCCTACCTGGGTTCGCCGCTGACCCATCCGCACATCACCACGGATTTCTCCGAGGCCCAGCTCGAGCTGATCACCGACGTGCACGACTCGCCCCAGGGCGCCGTCGAGCAGCTCGAGGACGTGCACCGCTTCGTCTACCGGGGCATCGGCGACGAGCTGATGTGGACGGCCAGCATGCCGTGCCTGCTGGGCAGCGACGACGAGATTCCGGTCGGCCGCTACGGCACCTCCAACGTGGCCCGCGCCAAGACGGTCTACCGCCTCGGGCTCGGCAACCGCTACGGCCGGCTGATGCAGACCATTTCCGGCATCCACTACAACTTCTCCGTGCCGGACGATTTCTGGCCGCTGCTCGCCGACGCCATCGGCGCCCGGCCGTCCCAGGACTTCCGGACCCAGAGCTACTTCTCGCTGATCCGCAACTTCCGCCGCTACTCGTGGCTGCTGATCTACCTGTTCGGGGCGTCGCCGGTGCTGTGCAAGTCCTTCGTCAAGGACCGGCCCCATCCACTCCAGGCCTTCGACGAAGGTTCCCTGTATCTGCCCCACGCCACGTCCCTGCGAATGGGGCGGCTGGGCTACCAGAGCGACGCCCAGAGCAGCCTGCACATCTCCTACAACAGCCTGGATCAGTACGCCCGCTCCATGCGCGAGGCGCTCACGGGCACCTATGCGCCCTACGAGAAGATCGGGGTCAAGGTCGACGGCGAGTACCGGCAGCTCAACACCGCGCTGCTGCAGATCGAGAACGAGTTCTACGGCACCATCCGGCCGAAGCAGCCGGTGAAGAGCGGCGAGCGCCCGCTGAGCGCCCTCACCGGGCGGGGCGTGGAGTACGTCGAGGTCCGCTGCCTCGACCTCAACCCGTTCCTCCACGTCGGCATCGACGTGCCGCAGATGCGGTTTCTGGACACCTTTCTGCTGTTCTGCCTGCTGGCCGACAGCCCGGCGGACAGCCGCCACGAAAGCGAGGTGATGGGCGAGAACCAGCTTCGGGTGGTCGAACGCGGCCGGGAGCCCTGCCTGGAGCTCGCCCAGGACGGCCGCACCCGCACCCGTGAAGACTGGTCCCGGGAAATCCTCGACCGCTGCCGGCCGCTGGCGGAGCTGCTCGACCATGCCCACGGCACCACGGACTACGTCCACGCCTGGGAGGAGCAGCGCCAGAAGGCCGAGCAGCCCGGGCTGACCCCGTCGGCGCGCATGCTCGAGATCATGTCCGGCCAGGGCATTCCGTTCTTCCGTTTCGCGATGAACCAGTCCATCGCCCACAAGGGCTACTTCGACGAGCACCCGCTGCTGCCGGCCCGGCTGGCCGAGTACGAGGCCCAGGCCCGGGAGTCGGTGGCGGAGCAGGCGCGGCTGGAAGCCGCCGAGACCGAGAGTTTCGACGAGTTTCTCGAGCGCTATCTGACGGTGGCGTGAGGCCGCCGGGGCCATGAACTTCCTCGCCCACTGCGCCATCGCCGACCGGGCGTCCGATCCCGCGCACCCCGACCTGATCGCCGGCGGTTTTCTCGGCGATTTCGTCAAGGGTCCGGTGCCGGACAGCCTGCCCGGACCGCTGGCCACCGGCGTGCGCCTGCACCGCCGGATCGACGCCTACAGCAACGAGCACGCCGGCATCGCCGCGAGCTGCGCCCGCTTCGAGCCTCCGCTGCGCCGGTTCGCGCCGATCTTCGTCGACGTGGTGGCCGACCACCTGCTCGCCCGCCACTGGGTCCGGTTCCATCCCCAGCCGCTGGAGCGCTTCACCGCCGACGCCTACCGGGCCATCGACCGCCACGCCCACCGGCTGCCGGCGGAGGGGCTGCGTTTCTTCGATTACATGCGGACGGCGGATCTGCTGGCCCGCTACCGGGACCGGGAGGCCATGGAGCGCGGGCTCGGCGCGGTGCTGCGCCGGCTGCGCCGGGAATCACTGACGGCGGACGCCATCGCCGCGGTGGACGCGCTGCTGCCCGATCTGGAGGCGGACTTCCTGGACTACTACCCCGACCTCGTCACCCACGCCGCCGGGTGGCTAAAGACCCCGCCACCGTAGGAGCGGCCTCCCGGCCGCGACCGGCCGCTGCTTTGCGGCGGCTTCGAGACTCCCCTGCGGTCTGCCGATGTCATTTCATGGCGGCAGGCAATCGCGGCCGGGAGGCCGCTCCTACGGGCTCAGGCGGACGGTGATCGCCGCGGTGAACGCGCTGCCGCTGGATCTGGCTGGGGACTTGCTGGACGACCACCCCGACCTGGTGACCCACGCCGTCGTAGGAGCGGCCTCCCGGCCGCGACCGGGGTAGTGCACCCTTCTTTCTGTAATTTTGATTAATTGTTCCGGGCGGATGTAGTGCCGAGCCACCCGGTTATCCTTTCGAACGCGAATTTGCCGATTTG
>MDTG01005751.1_pt1 | contig 25472 bp, 24 predicted proteins | sample 811421 | NCBI WGS metagenome assembly MDTG01 (sample SAMN05326645, study PRJNA326480) | marine metagenome | isolation source: seawater | place: Pacific Ocean: South East | collected 2011 | reverse complement strand
TAGGGCAGCAACTTTTTAAACATAAAACTTCAAAGAAAACTTTTATGCGGATATTCTGGTTTCTAGTCTTTATAAATGCAGTGGTGCTTGCTGTCATATGTAAATTATACTGAACGGAGTTAATGAAAATTATGTCGTGATAGTATGAAATATTTTCACTGGCTATTTATTTAGATTGGCTTCAAAGTGTGAGAATTTATCGCAACGATGATGTTGTGGTGATTAAATATTTATTGTTAACCAGAGTGGGTGGTTTATTAATGTCTGTAACACATATCAGTAAAGATGAAGTTATTGCACAGAGAAAGCATGTATCACAAACGACTATTTCTAAAGCAGTTTTTCCTGAAACAACCAATCATCATGACACTTTATTTGGAGGGACTGCATTACAGTGGATGGATGAAGTTTCTTTTATTGCGGCGACAAGGTTTTCACGTCAACGCATTGTTACTGTAAGTAGTGATAAAATCGATTTTAAGCATCCAGTTCCAGCGGGCAGTTTAGTTGAGTTGATTGCTACCGTAGTGGAAGTAGGGCGTACCAGCTTGAAAGTAGAAGTGAATATGTTGGTTGAAAGCATGTATCTTGATGGTCAAGAGAATGCGATTACGGGTTTTTTTACGTTTGTTGCTATCGATGAAAATAAGAAACCGACAGAGATTCTGCCTAAAGAATTTATTGTCGAATAATCTATTCTTAATAGATGAGTTTGTGAAGATCGTTAATTTTTATAATGATTAGCGATCTTCACAATCAGATCTGGAACCGTGAAATTGATCAGGTAACTATACGGATTTATTCAATTGTTGATAAAAACGTTTGATACACTTCAGCGCTTTCATTCGGTATTTCAACCATAGGTAAGTGACCAACTTCGTCAAATATATGCACAGTCGCATTTGGTATTGCTTGTTTAAAGGCGTCTACAGCTGATACATCTAAAACACGATCTTCTTTGCCCCACATGATCATTGTAGGAATATTATGTTCGCTCATGCTGGTTTGTAAAGATTGCTGAAAATTCATTTCTTTAAACTGTTCTTTTGTCGCGATCATGTCATTAAATATTTTGTTATTAATATCCACTCTTGCGATTGTTTTACGAAAAAATGCGGGGCGAAGAGGCCAGGTTAACATTGGCGGTTGAGACATTGTGAAATCCATTCTGAAGTCAAAGCTTGCTTCATCCGTTGCGATCAATGGATTATTACCTTCAGCTAACGCTTTATAATATTCACTGGCTGTATCACCATCAAGCCCGGCGGCATCGATTAAGTTTAAGCTTTTAACTTTATTGGGGTAGTTAACACTGTAAATTGTACTGATGGCTCCACCCATGGAATTTCCTGCAAGGTGGAATTCTTTAATTCCCAGATTCGTTAGTAGGGCATCCAAGCGCTCAGCTTGCTTGATTAATCCATAATCTGTGGTTAATGATTGTTCTGAGTCGCCATGACCCGCTAAATCAACTGCAATAACATGATATTTTTCATCAAGGGCTTTGGTAAAAAGGATCCAGTTATCTTTGTTAGCAGAAAACCCATGTACTAATACGATACTTTCAGCATTTTCTACATTACTCATACGCTCCATATAAGTCAGAGTAACATCCTTTGCAGGAGCGGTTTTGACTTCTAGACCTGCGCTGTCACGTGCGAAGCTTATAGCGCTGTCAAAAATATTGTCTTGTTGGTTTGCGGTACATCCCGTAAATAGCAAGCTGGTGCTTATAAGTGAGATGGATGCGTAACGGGTGAGATTTTTTATCATTGTAATTCTCTGATTTTATATTGCTTAATTGATCGTGTTTTATAAAGGCTTATTTAAGCACTTTGATACATCAATAACTGCATTAATGGCTGGAGCAATAGATGCTTCATCCAATAAGCAATTGGGTTGGTAGGCTAAGAGAATGCCATTACTAATTTCAATGTGAAGGTGCGGATGCGCCAAAAGCCAAGTAGATAAGTTATTTTCTCGCCCTGACTCCTTGATATGCTGTTGTATAAAAATTTCTAGTAAATGAGGATTGTTGCTGTGTAATTGATATTCTTCAAAAGCATAGTGGGTACTTACTATAGATAGCTTCTGCATATGTCTAAGTCGGGCTTGGTTATTGTCTTCGGGGGATTGCATCGTATTTTGAATGGGCGAAAAGCTGGCGTGCAAGTTTAAGAACTGAGGCTCGAGTTTTAAATACGATAAGATTACGCTGCTATTATGAATGCCACTGGGCTCAATTGCTCGGCAATCAAAAAAACTAAAGTGAGGGGCTTTTAATTCATGACGGAAAATAACATTTTGACTGTAGTTCAGTAGGCCAAAGTTCGCGTTTTTTATCTCATTATTAAAGTCGAGATACTCTTGATAGTCCCATTCGTACTGATTGGATATTTCGCGAATTTTACCACTTCGGCTGTTCTTGCTGACTAATATAAGTAAAACAGCGATTAAGGTAATAGTACTAAGAATAATAAAGGCGAATAACAGCTGCAATTGATACTCCTTAACCTGTAAACTGATGAAAGAATCGATAAAAAAGAGTCTAACATGCCTAAAACTCCTGCTCGAAAAAAAACCACTATTAAAAAGAAAGACAGCACGAAACAAGTAAAGGCTTCTACTGTTCATGATAATGAACCCTTGATTTTAGCTGAAGAAGTTATGAGCCATGATGGTCAGCATAAAATCGGGATAATGACGCTAAATTCTGCCAAAACCATGAATGCTGTAGATCTTGAGATGGTGAATCTTATTGATGATGTGCTCGCAAAATGGCAAAAGGATGACGACATTGTTGCCATGGTAATGCATGGGGCGGGTGATAAGGCGTTTTGTGCAGGCGGGGATATTCGTAAACTCTATGACAGTATGAAAGCGTCAGGAGATGAGCACTTACAATATGCTGATGATTTTTTTACCGCGGAATACAGCAAAAACTATCGAGTTCATCTTTTTGGTAAGCCTATCATTGCTTGGGGTCATGGCTTTGTCATGGGAGGCGGTTTGGGCTTATTTATAGGCTCTAGTCACAAGGTGGGTACGGAAACGTTGAAGCTCGCATGGCCGGAAGTACGAATAGGTTTATTTCCTGATGTAGCAGGCAGCTATTATCTGAGTCGTTTACCTTTTCCGCTAGGTCACTGGATGGGTTTGACGGGTAGCCAAATGAATGCAGTGGATTGCAAGCAAGTCGGATTGATTGATTATTGCTTGGGTAATGATGATCTGTCGAAGGTGATAGAACAATTACGTAATCAGCCATGGCAGGCCAATAAAGCAATGAATAACCAGTATGTAAGAGAGCTGCTGAAATCGTTTGAACTTCAATCTGATACAGTATTTCCAGCCTCTAACTATGATGATAATAAAGACAATATTGAAGCGGTGTTCGCTGCGGTTAAACCAGTTGCCAGTAGTGATGAAGCCCCTTTATCATCGAATGATTTTATTGTTGAAAATAAACGCCTTTTGGTTGAATTTATAAATAATTTTTCACAAATAGAAACCGATAATGCTTGGTTTAACCAGGGTCGAGATAACCTGTATACAGGCTGTCCTGCGACGGCTCATCTTATTATGCAGCAGTTGTCATTAGGCAAAAACATGACGTTAAAGGATGTCGTACAGTGGGAGTTAATTGTAGCTTTACAATCTGTCCGACATCCTGATTTTGCGGAAGGCGTTCGTGCTATGGTGATTGATAAAGACTTCAAGCCTAAATGGCAGCACCCCTCAGTTAAAGAAGTGCCTGCAGAGTGGATAGAGGGGCTATTAGAGTCTTTATGGTCAGTAGATGAGCATCCGTTTAAGTCGCTTTAAACTCAAATACTTCGTGAGCGAGTTGGATTTCAGTACTTAGATTATTGAACTCGTTTACAACAGTTGAGCTGTGCCATCCTATGCGGTCTAAAGAGCTGAAGTTTTCCCAGTCAATGAAGTCTTCTTCACCGCAGATTTGATTGTGAGCAATACTGACGATATCGCATAGATCAGCTTTATTAGCATAGCGATCTTTATCAAGGTAGTTTTGTGGCACATCGGCAATAGATCTTGGGAATTGCCAATGAGTCAAAATATGCTCGCCAAGCATAGGATGAATTTCTGTGATGGTTTTATTTAACTCTTCAGTCGTATAGTCAGGGTCTTTATCACTCATAGCGATGATGGGTAGGGCACCGATTTTATGCATTAATCCCGCTAAAAATGCTTCTTCAGGTACGAGTCCAATTTTATTCGCCAAAACATAGCAATGGCAGGCAACGTTTAAGCTGTGATGCCAAATTTCATGCATCTTTTTTCCTGAAGATGGATTCTTACTATTAAAAAGCTGTCGTGTTGCGCAGCTAATAGCCACCTTGCTGCAATAGCTCATTCCCAATAAACCGATGGCTTTGCTGAGATCGGCGACTTTAACTTCTCGCCTTACTAATGGGCTATTAGCAATGCGAAGTATTTGTGCTGTTGTTGCGGGATCTTGCTCTATGATTCTAGCTAAGGCAATTACATCCAAGTTAGGATCTTTTTCACACTTGCGAATACGCAGAGCTATTTCAGGAAGCGTCGGAAGTGTAAGAGTATTTTCTTCAACCGCGCGCATAATTTCAGCTGCTAGTGATTTCATCCGTTAACCTTCCAGTGCCCCTTGAGTTTCTTGTATTTCTTCATTGACGGCTTCCATATCCGTAATCAAAGTAGCGGGGTTTATTCCTAAGCGGTCAAAAGAGGAAATAGTTGTCCAATCTAATTTAGTATATGGGTGATCTGTTCCAATATAGCTTTGCAATGTAGCTACTTGAACAATATCGGCATAATCAACTTTTGCGACATTACGTTCAAACAGTAGGTAGTTTTTTGGTACTGCAACCAGTTCTTGAGGGAAGTCCCACATTTTCAAAATGTAGCTGCCTAAAGATGGATGAAGAACATGAAGTACTTTACCTAGGGCAAATGAATCATTTAGTAAACTTTCATTTTCTTCTGCGAAGGACAAAATTGGTAATTTACCGATTTGGTGAATTAAGCCCGCTAGCAGTGCTTGGTCGGGTTGTAAGTCAGTGAAGTGACGTGCGAGAACTTGGCAAATAGCTGCGATTTCTATGCTTTTAGACCAGCAAGCCCGCATATGGCTATCAACAACGTCGCTAGTGGCTTGAAACATTTGTTCCATGGCCAAACCCATTGCCAAGTTGCTGGTTAAATCAATGCCTAAGCGAGATACCGCTGTATTTAGATCGGAAACTTGTACCGAAGCTCTGATCAATGGGCTGTTAGCAACCTTGATCATACGTGCACTTAAAGCGGCGTCGCGACTCAGAATTTTCGTTAAATCTGAAATTGAGGAGGTAACATCCTCTGCTACCTCACGTACTTGAAGCGCCACTTCAGGAAGAGTTGGTAAAACCAACTCATCCTTTTCAAGTGCTTGAGTTATATCTTGTTTAATCTGTTTGACGAGGGGGGTTGTCATCAGTTTTTTGAACCTTTCTATACATCCTTTTTCTTAGTATAGGGTAGGTTTTGTAAGGTGAGAGGAAATTCTTGAGAATCTGTTAAATACAAGCAAGCATCAGGTGTTTCACCGTTTAGCACGGCCAATATTTCACCGTTTCTCTGTAACACTATGTCACCTTGAGATTTTCCATTACTGTCAAACAGCTTGTGTTCTTGGGTATTAAAAGTCGCTACTAGAACTTCTTCTGATGCTGAGTTACCAGCAGAACTATAGTGGTATAACGCTTTTTTAGCTTTACCCAGATATTGCAAGCGGGCAATAATTTCTTGTCCTGTATAACAGCCTTTACTAAAGCTAATGCCGCCTAACTGATGCCAGTTGATATGTTGTGGAATCCATTGTTCGTGCTGATCGTTGTCAACAAAATAAATACCATCTGCAATGTTGGCTAATTGCCAATCAAGGGTCGGAGCTAAAAAGATTTCTTCATTCTCTAAGCCGTTTACTGTAGTAATCAAGATTTGACGTGTGTCCGAAATAATCAGTTGATGACCATTTTCAACTTGAGCAACTTCAGATGTCTCAGAAGTGTCATTAGACTTCCATTGTCCCCAAACCAGGTGACTTTGTAGGCAATTCTCAATGGTCGCTTTGAAGAAAACCTTGTATTTTTGTAAGTGTTCATTAAGCACTTCAGCACTCTTAGTAGGCAGCACCAACCAATAATTCTCGCCATCAAAGCTGATGTTGAAGTTTGCAACAACACGACCTTTGGCACTGCAGCATGCTCCGTAATGACTTCCACCTTTGGTTATTTCAGTTAAATTGCAGGTGAATTGGCCTTGTAAGAAACGTTCTGCGTCTGGGCCATAAATCTTTAGCGCGCTAAATTGATTCAGCCAGCAGGTTTTAAGTTTACCGGATTCGTTTTTGGTATTAATTTCAGAATTTAATGCGTCTGTTTTTGGCAGGTAATCGCCCCAGATATCGTAATCACCAAATTGTTCGAGTGTGCTGCGTGAAACCATTTTTTTGCCTTAATATTGCTTTACTGCCAGTAAAATTCATTTTACTCGATAAATCCTTGCTGTGTCTTGTGCTTGGGCTTATGTATAATGCGACAATCAAATTTTGGGAGAGTAAACGTGAGTGAGAATCTCGAGCATAAGCGCGTAATGTGGCATTGTCGTCGTGGAATGTTAGAACTGGATGTTTTGTTATTGCCATACGGTCGTGATGCTTATTTAACATTAAGTCCTGAAGATCAGGCTAAATTTGTTGATTTGCTCGCTTGTGAAGATCCAGATTTATTTGCTTGGTTTATGCAGCACAGTGTTGCCGAAGACCCGAACCATGCTTATATGGTGGATAAAATTTTGAAAGCTGGATTAATCAAAATCTAACTTGAACTTTTGAATACCGTTACAGGAGTTGGCAGTCTCATGGATGAGAATCGACCTCTTGATTTATTTCTTCAGCCGTCTAGGCGACTATTGTTTATCAGTGCTTTCTTTATAGCTTTGTCCGCCGCGCTATTGTGGCTTATACCGTTTTATTATCATCAAAAACTGCTTTTAGGCACTGTTATTTTTATTGGTGTGTTAATAGAGTTGAGATCTAAGATATTACTAATGAGTTCACGCAGTATTATCCGTGTTGGTTATGATGGTGGCTTAATGGATTCTGATGGTAATGTGAGCGAGGTTTGCTGGTGGTATCAACGCCGTTCTGGCGAGAAGACCTATGCTGAGCTGTATTCTTATAGCCGAGTTTGGGCTGAGTGGGTGGCGCTGGATTTTGGGCGTTGGCCATGGCAGATTGGACGAGCAGTGGTGATTGCTCGCGATAGTGTTGAAGATCCTAAAGAGTTTCAGCGACTGAAGCGGGTCTTACGTAGTCGCTGATGCATTTAAAAAAAGGTGCGCTATAGCTCACCCAATTCTTTCAAATACTTAGGCGTTAGTACCGTATCAAATGCACGAGGTAAAGCTTCTGGGTAATCCAGAGAATAGTGCAATCCACGACTCTCTTTGCGTAAAAGTGCAGAGCGAATAATCACATCAGCGACATCGACTAAATTACGTAATTCAAGTAAGTCATTACCAACACGATAATTGCCGTAAAATTCTTGAATTTCTTCGCGCAACAAAGTCACTCTGTGTTTAGCGCGAACTAAACGCTTAGTAGTACGAACAATGCCTACGTAATCCCACATAAAACGACGTAATTCATCCCAGTTGTGAGCAATCACGACTGCTTCATCGGCATCGGTTACTTGAGTATCATCCCAAGCTGGAATTTCAGGTAGTTCAGCCCCAGCGGAAATTTTATTGGCGATATCTGCCGCAGCCTGACGTGCAAAAACCAAACACTCTAATAATGAATTACTGGCTAAACGATTAGCGCCGTGAAGCCCAGTATGGGCAGTCTCACCAATGGCATATAAACCTGGGATGTCAGTTCGACCATCTAAATCAGTCACGACACCGCCGCAAGTATAATGCGCAGCAGGAACGACCGGAATAGGGTCTTTGGTCATATCGATACCAAGCTCTAAACAGCGCTCATAAATCGTCGGGAAGTGTGCAATGATAAAGTCTTTATCTTTATGGCTAATATCCAAGTACAAGCAATCTGCACCTAAACGTTTCATCTCATGGTCAATTGCACGAGCAACGATATCGCGGGGAGCAAGCTCACCGCGTTTATCAAACTTGTGCATAAAGCGTTTGCCGTTAGGCAATAATAAATGACCGCCTTCGCCACGCACTGCTTCTGTAATCAAAAAAGATTTAGCTTGAGGGTGATATAAACAGGTAGGGTGGAATTGATTGAATTCCATATTTGCAACACGACAACCGGCGCGCCATGCCATAGCAATACCATCACCGGATGCACCATCAGGATTACTGGTATACAGATAGGCTTTACTTGCTCCACCAGTCGCCAACACGACAGAGCTTGCTGTAATAACTTCAACTTCACCAGTTGCTTTATTTAAAAAATACGCACCGAAGCAGCCTTGTTCTTTTTGTCCTAACTTTTCGCCGGTAATTAAATCTACCGCGATATAATCGGAGAGTAGGTGTAGATTTTTCTTAGATTTGGCCGCTTTTTGTAATGTGTCAGAAATAGCAACGCCTGTCGCATCGGCTGCGTGAATGATACGGCGAACGCTGTGCCCACCTTCACGGGTGAGATGAAAGTTTTCGCCATTTTCACCTTGATCAAAAGGGACTCCTAAATCGATCAGCCATTGAATGGCAGCAGTGCTCTGTTCAACGGTATGCCTTACGCTGGGTTCATGGCATAAGCCAGCGCCTGCAACCAGAGTGTCGCTAACATGAGCCTCAACTGAATCATCTTTATCTAAAACAGCCGCTACGCCACCTTGAGCCCAACGAGTTGAGCCTGCATCCAGGCTATCTTTACTGACAATAGCTGCAGTTAAATGGTCAGGTAGAGAAAGGCCTAGCGTTAAACCGGCGGCTCCACTACCTACAATTAAGACATCAAATGTATGTTTACGACTCATTATTCTTGTACATCGCCATTATTTTCGGTGAATGTTTGCTGTAAAAACGCATTACTATATTCCTCGCACTATAATGTAATGAGATAAAAAATGGCAGTGATAATGCCTTTTATCCACGTTGTATGAGATAGTTTGGAACTTTTATTAACCGCTCGACTCTATTTAACCATTGGGGTGATACCTGGTATTGAGGAGAGAGAGCTATGAGCAACGTAGCACACGCGCTGCAACAACCAATATGTATGGATCACCAGATGAGTGACAATAAGCAAACGGATCAGCAGTTAGTTTCCCGTGTTCAAAAGGGTGACCGTCGAGCTTTCGATTTATTAGTAATTAAGTACCAACCTAAGATTCTGTCGTTAATTGGGCGCTTTGTTTATGATAATTCAGAATGCCAAGACGTTGCACAAGAAGCTTTTATAAAAGCTTATAAAGCATTGCCGAATTTCCGCGGTGATAGTCAGTTTTATACTTGGTTGTATCGTATCGCAGTCAATACTGCGAAGAATTATTTGGTTAGTCGAGGCCGTAAAACTCCGACCAGTGATATAGATCCTGATGATGCAGAGAATTTCTCTGATGCGGCTATGTTTCGAGATAATGCAACTCCTGAGCGGATTTTACAACGTGACCGATTAAAAGAGGTTGTATTTTCCGCTATGGCTGAATTACCCGAAGAGCTTCGTATAGCAGTTTCTTTACGTGAGCTTGATGGTATGAGCTACGACGAAATTGCTGATGTGATGGATTGCCCAATAGGCACTGTCCGCTCACGTATATTCCGTGCTCGAGAATCGATTGAACAAAAAATGCAACCTTATCTAGAAGCCAGTGCCTAATGAAAGTGGAGAAACATATGAAAGATAGAAATACAGAATCGTTATCAGCACTGATGGATGGTGAAGCGGACGAACTTGAAGTACGACGTATTCTTAATCAACTTGATAAAGATGATGAGCTACGAGGCAAGTGGAAAAACTACCACTTGATGGGTTCTCTCATGCGCGAAGAAAGTTTTGACAGTATCGATTTAACTCAGGGGATTAATCAAGCTCTTGATGGTGTTAACAGCCCTATTAATCATGATGCGCCTCAGCTAAAAGAACAGAATACGGTTAGCGCTGCTAAACCTGCTTGGTATAAACCACTAACTTCGGTTGCAGTTGCAGCATCTGTTACTTTGGCAGTATTGGTGGGTGTTCAATCGATTGAACCAGATAGTGGTGTTGGTTTAGCCAGTAATGTTTCTCAGTCGCCAGCAGCTGAGTTAACTGCTTCAACTATATCTCTTGAAGAGCAGCAGAAGTTAGAAGAAGCTCAGCAACAGTTGCAGGAATATGTACTCCAGCAGCCTAGTATTGACAGCGAAGATAGTAATGAGGGGCAATTACCTTTTGCGCGAGTTGTTGAATTTCAATCAAAAGATAAATAGTCAGCTGAACAAGTTGGCTTAAATCACTTATCATTACGATAAGTGAATTGTGAGTGACTAGAGAATGATTGAAGAACAGGTTGTTGTTACCTCTATCGATGTTGACGGTGTTTGGGTTGAGGGTGTACAGCAAAGTGCTTGTGGAAGTTGCAGTGCCAAGGCTGGCTGCGGTAAACATGCAATGAGCCAATTGGGGCGCAAGGTTTCTTTGTGGTTGCCAAATGTTGATCTAGAAATTGGTCAGCAGGTTGTTGTCGGATTACCTGAAGGCGCTATATTACGCAGTACCTTGGCCTTATATGGCATCCCATTGATTTTTCTATTATCTGGCGCCATTGTTGGTAATGCGATATTTGGTGAGCTTGGATCTATCGTATTTTCTGTGTTTTTTATGATGATTGGCTTCAAAATAGCGCGCAGTCGAGCAGATAAGAATAAACAAAATTGGCAACCTAGATTTATTCGGGTCTGCTCGTCATCACTTACTGATTTTGAACAGGTTTTAAAACCGATTAATATTGAGGCAAACGAGGCTTCAAAATAAACATTTTTATTAAGTGCAATACAATAATTACTACCTAACTAGGAGAAAATTCTTTATGAAATACGCTCGTTATTTTTCGTTAAATGTTAATTCATTGATGTATTCAACTCTTTGGTTATGTCTTTGCTTATTTAGTTTTAAAAGTCAGGCGTCCTTACCCGATTTTACAGAGCTGGTGGAAGAAACATCACCTTCCGTTGTTAATATTGCGACGATTAAGCATGGCACAAACTACAGCAATTTAGCCGAACACTATAATTTACCCCCAGAAGTGCCAGAGCTATTCCGTCACTTCTTTGGACCGCATAGTTTTGATAAGTCTCCAGGTAGCGGTCAGCAAGGGCAGGGTAAACCAGAAAAATCTTCGCTAGGTTCAGGCTTTATTATTTCGAATGATGGTTATATTTTGACCAATAATCATGTCGTTAAAGACGCTGATGAAATTATTGTACGTTTAAGCGATAGACGAGAGTTAGTTGCCCAATTAATTGGTGCGGATGAACGCTCTGATTTAGCACTGCTGAAGGTAGAGGCGGAAGGATTGCCTGAAGTTGAATTGGGCAACTCTGATAAATTAAAGGTCGGTGAGTGGGTGTTAGCGATTGGCTCACCTTTTGGTTTTGACTATTCGGTAACGGCTGGAATTGTCAGTGCAAAAGGGCGTAGCTTGCCGAATGAAAGCTATGTGCCGTTTATTCAGACCGATGTGGCAATCAACCCAGGTAACTCCGGTGGGCCACTGTTCAATTTAAAAGGTGAAGTGGTCGGTATTAATTCACAAATCTATACTCGCTCGGGTGGGTTTATGGGGGTTTCTTTTGCGATTCCTATTAGTGTTGCGGTAAATGTTGCTGAGCAATTGAAAGAAAAAGGAAAAGTCAGCCGAGGCTGGTTAGGTGTCGTTATTCAAGAAGTAAATAAAGATCTAGCTGAATCGTTTGGCTTGAAGCAAGCAAAGGGTGCTTTGGTGGCACAGCTTGTTCCTGGTAGCCCTGCTGAAGTGGGTGGTTTACAGAGTGGCGACATTATCACTGCTTTTAATAATCAAGAAATCAATCTATCTAGTGACTTACCTCATAAAGTGGGTCGTATAAAACCCGGTACTAAAGCGAAGCTTAATATCGTGCGCAATGGCAAATTTAAAACCATTCGTTTAGAAATAGGCGCTTTACCCGATGGCGATGGTGTTAAACTTAGCCAAGCATCCCCTCAGTCTGATCGTAAGGGTAATCGTCTAGGCCTTGTTGTTGCGCCTTTAAGTGCTCAGCAGCAGGGGAGCTATGGTGATGGCGTTCTTGTACAGCGTGTTGAAAACGGTCGCCCAGGCTCTATGGCAGGGATTGTAAAGGGTGATATCGTTATTATGATTTATGGTGAAAAAACACGTTCAGTGGATGAATTTAACCGTATTGTAGAATCTTTACCTAAAGGACGTTCTGTCCCAATGCAAATCATTCGTCGCGGTACTGCTATGTTCATTCCGTTGCGACTATCAGAGAAATAGAGCCGTCTAAGCTCAAAATCTTTCATGTTTCACATAAAAAACAAGGCTTTGAAGCGAACTTCATAGCCTTGTTTGCCCATTTCTAGTAGACTTCTGCGCTATTTAATCGTTGTCTGTGACAGGTATTCTTTGGTGAGTAAGCTTAACCATATTCGTAACTTTTCTATTATTGCCCATATTGACCATGGTAAATCCACTCTGGCTGATCGTTTTATCCAGCACTGTGAGGGTTTATCTAAGCGTGAAATGCAGGCGCAGGTGCTTGATTCAATGGATATCGAGCGTGAGCGCGGTATTACGATTAAAGCGCAAAGTGTTACCTTGGATTATAAAGCGCTCGATGGAGAAACCTATCAGCTTAACTTTATTGATACACCGGGCCACGTAGATTTTAGCTATGAAGTATCCCGTTCTTTAGCGGCCTGCGAAGGTGCGCTATTGGTGGTTGATGCTGCACAAGGTGTAGAAGCACAATCAGTTGCTAACTGCTACACCGCCATTGAGCAGGGACTCGAAGTTGTTCCCGTACTCAATAAGATGGATTTGCCTCAGGCCGATCCTGATCGCGTTGCAGAAGAGATTGAAGAAATTATTGGTATTGATGCTTCTGAAGCAGTTCGCTGTTCTGCAAAAAGCGGCTTGAATGTTGAGGGTGTATTAGAAGAAATCGTTAAGTTGATCCCGCCGCCAGAAGGTGACCCAGAGGGTGATTTACAAGCTCTTATTATCGATTCTTGGTTCGACCCATACTTAGGTGTTGTATCTTTGGTAAGAATTACCAGCGGTACTCTGCGTAAAGGCGATAAAATTCGTATGTTATCTACCGGGCGTGATCACGGTGCTGATGGCGTCGGTATCTTTACTCCAAAGCGTACTCCTACCGGAATATTGAAAGCGGGTGAAGTAGGCTACATGGTAGCGGGTATTAAGGACATTCATGGCGCGCCTGTAGGTGATACGATTACGCATACTAAAACCCCTGATGTTGAATCATTGCCGGGTTTTCAAAAGGTTAAGCCTCAGGTATATGCAGGCTTATTTCCAATTAGCTCTGATGATTTTGAAAACTTCCGTGATGCCCTTGATAAGTTATCTTTGAATGATGCTTCGCTTTTCTTCGAACCAGAAAGTTCAGATGCATTAGGTTTTGGTTTCCGCTGTGGTTTCTTAGGAATGCTGCACATGGAAATTATTCAAGAACGCTTAGAGCGTGAATATGATCTTGATTTGATAACCACGGCACCTACCGTTATTTATCAAGTGGTTGATCGTAAGGGTAATATCATTGAGATCGATAACCCGTCTAAGCTTCCTGATGCGGGGACAATCGAAGAAATGCGCGAACCTATCGCCGATGTGAGTATTCTTGTTCCGCAAGAGTTTTTGGGCAATGTCATCTCCTTGTGCGTCGGTAAACGAGGCGTGCAAAAAGATATGCAGTATGTGGGTAGCCAAGTATCACTGACTTATCAAATCCCTATGGCTGAAGTTGTGATGGACTTTTTCGACCGTTTAAAGTCAGTAAGTCGTGGATTTGCTTCATTGGATTATAGTTTTAGCCACTTTTCGCCTGCACCACTAACGCGTTTGGATATTTTAGTGAATGGCGAACGTGTTGATGCACTAGCGGTTATTCTACATACCGATAATGTTCGCAGTCGTGGTCGTGCTTTAACCGAGAAAATGAAAGAATTGATTCCTCGTCAAATGTACGATGTTGCAATTCAAGCAGCGATGGGTGCACAAGTTGTTGCTCGTACTAACATTAAAGCCATGCGTAAGAACGTAACGGCTAAATGTTACGGTGGCGATATCAGTCGTAAGAAGAAGTTATTGCAGAAACAGAAAGACGGTAAGAAACGTATGAAGCAGATTGGTAATGTGGAAATTCCACAGTCTGCTTTCCTAGCAGTACTTAAGGTAGATGATTAATAATGGCTAAACAAAATTTTCAATTCCAGTCTAAGCAAGGTGGAGCATCTTTGATTGCGATATTCGCTTTTTTAGTTTTACTGGTTTTTTCATTGAATTTTCTTGTACGTATTTTTTCTTTGCATTGGGACGATAGGATACTGGTAAGTATTTTAGATGATTTACCGCAAGTTATTCATCCTGATACGACAACTAAAGAAGTCCGAAAGTTGATTGGAAGTCGTTTGGATATCAATCGTTTACGAACTATTCCGATCAATGAGTTGGTTATTACGAAGAAAAAAGGCCAAATTAATCTAACTTGGCAATACGAACGCCGTGAACATGTGATGTCTAATGTTGATATCACACTTACTTTTAATCACGAGTACAGTTACTAAGCCGTGAATAATCCATTATTAAAGCTAAGTCAGCGTATTGACTACACCTTTTCTGACACATCGTTAATAGAATTGGCGTTAACTCACCGCAGCTGTGGTGGTAAAAATAATGAGCGCCTCGAATTCCTAGGCGACTCGATTGTTAATCTAGTCATTGCTGAAGCATTATTCATCAAATTCCCAGAAGCAAAAGAAGGCAAATTAAGCCGATTGCGTGCTCGTATGGTTAAGGGTGTTACCTTGGCTGAGTTAGCCCGTGATTTTGGTTTAGGTGACTTTTTACATCTAGGCACTGGCGAAATGAAAAGCGGTGGTCATCGACGCGAATCAATTTTAGCCGATACTGTTGAAGCCATTATTGGTGCTATATATCTTGATTCAGACATGGCCACTGTAAAAAATAAAATCCTTCAGTGGTATGACTCGCGCCTAGAGCAACTGAGCTTAAGTGACCCGTTAAAAGATCCGAAAACTCGATTGCAAGAGCACCTACAAGGCAAGCAGCAACCTTTGCCTAAATATGATGTATTAAGTATTGCAGGCAGCGCTCATGAGCAGCTATTTAAAGTGAGCTGTGTTGTAAACGATTTAGAAAATCCAATTGTCGGACAGGGTGCCAGCCGACGAATCGCCGAGCAAGAAGCAGCGGCACAAGCGTTAAAACTTTTAGGTATCACCCTAGAAGTTGGTGAGGAATAGAAACCGTGGATAATATCACTGAAGAACACGAAACAGCAGAACGCTCCGGATACGTTGCTATTATTGGGCGACCAAACGTAGGTAAATCTACCTTACTGAATTTTATATTGGGCCAAAAGCTCAGCATTACTTCTCGTAAGCCACAAACTACACGACATAAAATCGTTGGTATTAAAACCGAAAATGATGTGCAGGTGGTTTATGTTGATACACCTGGAATGCATGAAAATCACGATAAAGCGTTAAATCGTTACATGAATAAAGCAGCATTAACCGCTGTTAAAGATGTTGATGCAATTGTGTTTATGATCGACCGTACTAAGTGGACCAGTGAAGATGAGATGGTTCTAAAGTCTTTACAGTACGTTAAGTGTCCAGTGATTCTAGCAGTCAACAAAATTGATTTCTTAGCGGATAAAGAAGACTTATTACCGTACTTGCAGAAACTAGACGAGAAAGGAAATTTTGCACATATCGTTCCTATGAGTGCAAAAACAGGTCATAACATTGATCGTTTAGAAAGTATTATTGCCAGCTTTATTGCTAAAGGTGAGCATTTTTATCCAGAAGATCAGATTACCGATCGAAGCTCTCGCTTTTTAGCAGCAGAACTTGTACGCGAAAAAATAATGCGTCAGTTAGGTGATGAATTACCGTATTCAATGACTGTTGAAATTGAAGAGTTTCGCTATGAAGATAACTTACTAGTTATCAGCGCGGCTATCTTGATTGATCGCCAAAGCCAGAAGCACATTATTATTGGTGATAAAGGCAGCCGTATTAAGCAAATTGGACGTGATGCACGTTTGGATATGGAAGAAATGTTCGAGTGTAAGGTGATGCTGAATACTTGGGTGAAAGTGAAATCCGGTTGGGCAGATAGTGAGCGTGCTCTAAAAAGTTTGGGTTATGACGGCTTAGATTAAGCCGGTATAGCCAACTGAGGCGAGACTGATTCATGCAGAGCGATTCAAACAACAACTTAAGCCAAACCCATTTAAGTAAAAGCGAATCTACTATAAGTGATGTTAAGCAAATCTATTATGTGTTGCATCGTAAACCTTATCGCGAAAGCAGTCAGCTCTTAGATTTATTTTGTGAAAAACAAGGACGTTTTTCAGCGCTTTATCGAGTTAATAAAAAAAATCCTCCGCTACAACCTTTTACCCCTTATCAGATGCAATTTTCTGGGCGCGGTAATCTAAAATATTGTCAGTACGTAGAAATTAATTATTCCAATTTTAACGATACCAAAGGTCATTCTTTAAAAGGTCGAAATCTTTATTGTGCGTTCTATCTTAATGAATTGATTATGCGTTTAACTTGGCAGGCTGAACCTCAGGCAGAGTTGTTTACGGTTTATCAGCAAACCTTACACGGTTTACTAGCCTTGGATACTGATCAGCAGTCCGAACCATTACTGCGTCGTTTTGAATTTCATTTGTTGGCCATTTTGGGTTATCAATATAATTGGCAACAAGACAGTGATTGTCGAGATATTCAGCCTCAACAGCATTATTACTTTGATCCTCAATCTGGGTTTAAAGCTATTGATGTACAAGCTTATGGTGGTGATAAAAATACTTATGGTAGGCAGAAAAGTTTCCCTGGCGAAGCCATTTTAGCGGTGGCTAAAGATGATTGGGGGCATGAGTTAAGTTGGAAAGTAGCAAAACAAATCGCTAGACTAGCATTACAACCATTACTGGGTGATAAGCCTCTTTCCAGTCGAGAGCTTTTTAAGAAATTTTAATCATTAAAATATATAGAAAATAAATGTTGTGAGGGAAATAGTGGCCTTCATTTAACGGATGCATAATTAGAAAATTAACCAACTTTCAGGGTGATTATTGTGGCAAAAACACGGGTTTTATTAGGGGTTAATATTGATCATGTTGCGACGCTTCGCCAAGCACGCGGCACGCGTTATCCAGATCCAGTACAAGCGGCATTGGTTGCAGAAGAGGCCGGTGCTGATGGTATTACGATTCATCCACGAGAAGATCGTCGCCATATACAAACACGCGATGTATACGTTTTAAAAGAAGTCTTGAATACCCGTATGAATCTTGAGATGGCGGTAACAGAAGCCATGCTAGAACTTGCAGAAGAAGTTGAACCTGAACATTGTTGTTTAGTACCAGAAAAGCGTGAAGAGCTTACGACAGAAGGGGGCTTAGACGTTATTGGTAATGAAGCTGCGATTAGATCAGCTTGTGAGCGTTTGGCTGCGATTAATAGTGAAGCTTCATTATTTATTGATGCTGACAAAGCTCAAATTGATGCTGCGGTACGTTGTGGTGCGCCCGCCATTGAAATTCACACGGGTGCTTATGCTGATGCTGAAACCCCTCAGCAGCAAGCAGCAGAGCTTGAAATATTAAAAGAAGGCATTGCTTATGCATTAGAGCAGGGGTTAATTGTGAATGCAGGTCATGGTCTGCATTATCACAATGTTGAGGCAATTGCTGCGATTCCTGGAATTAACGAATTGAATATTGGTCATAGCATTATCGCTCGCGCTGTTTTTGTTGGCTTAAAAGATGCGGTGAAGGAAATGCGCGATTTGATCCGATATGCTGAATCATAGGCGGATATGACTATCAAAGGCATTGGCACTGATTTGCTAGATCAACGAAGAGTTTCTAGCGTATTTGATAAGCAAGGAGAGCGATTTGCTCAGCGGATTTTAACCGTTGACGAGTTAGCTGTCTGGGCCAGTCGAGATCAGTCTATTAATTATTTAGCTAAACGCTTTGCCGCAAAAGAAGCGGTTGCCAAAGCCCTAGGAACTGGGATAGCCAAGGGTATTGGCTTTCAGCAAATGGAGATCAGCTCAGATGATGCAGGAAAGCCCGTGGTAGCATTGACTGGACAGGCTTTGATCAGAGCAAAGGAATTAGGTGGCGGTCAGGTGATGCTTAGCCTAAGTGACGAAGGCGATATGATCCTCGCTTTCGCCGTCTTAAGTTAATTTATTCAGGTTAATTTAATCGCTAGTTTTAACGGTTGGTTGTTCAACCTTTTGCAGAATTTCTTGCCAAGGGTTTTCTTGAGCCCATTGCTGAAGGTCAATAATCGACTCAATTGCTTGTAAATAGAGCCCTTCACAGTCGACTAACTCCTGATTTTTCAATTCTGTTTCTAGCTGTTCCATTGTATGCATTAAACAAGGTGTTCCGCAGTAGCGGGTTGCGCCATGAACCTTATGGATACATTGCAGTAATTCTTGCTGTTGTTGAAGTTGCCACAGTGATTGAATCTCTAGTAAATCATCTGTCAGACTTTCAAGCATCATCGAGAACATATCAATGGCTAGATCAATTTTATAGTTTGCTAAACGCATAGCATCTTTGGGGTCGAAGATAACGCAGGCATCTTGTGACTGAGTTTCAATTGGCAGATTTATTTGAAGCGGTATTTCCGGTTTTATAATCACTTCTTCAGGGCACTGAAAACCGGTCCAGCGTTCGATAGTACGAACGAGTTGATCATTATTGATGGGCTTGGTTTGGTAGTCATTCATTCCCGATTTTAAAATTTTATCTTTTTCATCTGCAACTGCGTGAGCTGTTAAAGCAATGATGGGAAGTTCGTTAGGTGCTTTTGTTTTACGAATGAGCTTTGTAGCTTCTAGCCCATTCATTCCAGGCATTTGAATGTCCATAAAAATCATGTCAATTTTATGATCTTCTATTGCAATTAATGCCTGCGGGCCGCTTTCGGCAGCAATAACATTAATTCCCATATCTTCTAATAATACAGTGACTAATTTAAGATTCGCCTCATTGTCATCTACGGTAAGAATGGTCGGTGCAGGAACTTGTTCGCGCTTTATTTCAGTATGCGAGTGTCGTTCTTTCCCTAGGCTTATGCATAGCGAATTAAATAAATGAGTGCTTTGTAAGGGTTTGGATAGCGATTGTGTTGCTCCAAGTGTTTGTGCGTATTCAAGTTCTTTTGATACGACGGTATTAATTAATGCCACAATAGGCACATTGTAACTGTTAATATTTTTAAACAGTTTTGCTGTATCACTGTTGTAAAGTTCTTTTCTGCTTAGACCTACAATAACCGCATCCACGGGATCGTTATTTTGTTGTTTGCGTAATAAAGTTTGTAACAAAATATCGTGGTTATCGGTATCGTAATAGCGAATGTTCCATTGTTCTAATAAGTGAGTAATGCTTAAGCGTGTATTAGAAGCTGAATCCATAACTAGCAGTTGTTGTTCTTTTAATTCAGTTAACGGCGATGCTTGTTTACGAGATTTTTTTAACGTCGCAGAAAAATAAAATGTTGCCCCTTCACCTTCTTCACTTAAGACCCCAATATCTCCTTGCATAGCAGAGACTAAGTGCTCACTGATGACTAAGCCTAAGCCAGTCCCACCAAATTGGCGGCTCGTGCTTGAGTCTGCTTGGCTAAAAGCGTTAAATATTTTTTCTTGTTGTGCGTCGTTGAGGCCAATACCTGTATCCGTTATTTCGAATTTAATCGTAGCTTGGTTTTCATCTTCATCTAAGATTAAAACACGAATAGTGATATTGCCTTCAGGTGTAAATTTAATTGCGTTTGAAATAAGATTGGTCAGTACTTGCTTGATGCGAAGAGGATCACCAATTAAGAATGGAGGGACATCTGAATAGATTAAACTAACCAATTCAAGAGACTTCATTTGAGCTTCAGGGGCGCTAAGAGTAAGTACCTCTTCTAAGGTTTCTCGAAGGTTAAAATCGATATTTTCGAGTACTAGTTTACCCGCATCAATTTTAGATAAATCCAATAAATCATTAATGATGGTTAGCAGGCCATTAGCCGATTTTTCAATTGTTTTTAGATGTTCTGTTTTTCGTTGATCCGACTGATCTTTTAATAAAATACGGGTGAAGCCTAAAATGCCACTGAGTGGTGTGCGAATTTCATGGCTGATGTTCGTTAAGAATTCAGACTTAATACGGCTACCTTCTAGCGCTTCTTTCCGTGCCATGTCCAATTCAATATTTTGAACTTCAATGGTTTCTAGCGTTTCTCTAATATCGTGGGTCGCTTGTTCAATATTTTGTTGGTGCTCGGCTTTTGTGCGTTGAATAGCAATTGCCATGGCATTGATACCCGAAGCCAGAGTTTGGAATTCATCACCGCTGTTAATATGGACACGGGTATCGATTTTTCCATCACTAATCTTGTCAACGCTGTCCACCATGACTTGTATTGGATGAGAGATGCTGCGACTCATTCGGATCGCTAAAATTAAACAAAGAATTAATGTGATTAATACTGTCGCAATACTGGTGGCAAGATGTTGGTATTTAGCAATTTTAGTATTCGCTAGAGAAAGCTCTATTTCAACCCAACCAAGGAGATTGCCTGTGTTTGGGCTAATTTTAGCCTGTTGAAATGCCGAAGAGGATGACAGAATGATATTTTGTGAAAATATCGGTGCTTTAATTCGAATGGTGCTGCTTGTGTGCATCAATTGTAAATGTTGATCTTTCAACTGAGTGTTGCCAATAGGGCTGTTTGCCATTTTAGGGCCAGCATTAGCTAATACTTTGCTGTCTTTATTAATGATGCGAACGGCCCGTAGATCTCGTTCTTCCAATAAATTATTCGCAAGATTTTGCAGTGTATCAATATTACCGGATATAACGCCGTATTCACTGGTAGAAGCTGCCTGCTTTGCGATGGCTAATCCACGTTCTTGTAATAAATGATCTAAGTCGTTCATTCGTTGGTTGATAAATAAACCACCTAAGAATAATGAAACGATTAGTCCAGGTAATACTACCAAGGTAAGAATTCGGTGTTGTAACTTCCAGTTTTTCATTCTTTGTCCATTAGCCCAGCACGCAATAAAGTGATGGTGAAATTAAATGCTAGTAATAATGATTATAAGCAAATTTCGATTCGATATTACAAATCGTATAGAATCCAGCTTAGTATCTAACGCTTTAGTTATATGTATTCGTTAAATAGGATGTATTTGTGGCCCATATTGTATACCCAACCATTGATGCTTGCATCGGCCAGACGCCATTAGTTCGTTTACAGCGTTTAAATCAGGACAGTAGTAATACTATTTTATTGAAGCTTGAAGGGAATAACCCAGCAGGCTCGGTGAAAGATCGAGCGGCGTTAAGCATGATCGTTAAGGCTGAGCAAAGAGGGATGATTAAATCAGGCGATACATTAATTGAAGCAACCAGCGGTAACACTGGCATCGCTTTGGCTATGGTTGCAGCGATTAAAGGCTATCGCATGGTATTGATTATGCCTGATAATTTAAGCATGGAACGCCGCTGGGCTATGGAAGCTTATGGCGCTGAACTGATTCTGGTCACTAAAGAGCAGAGCATGGAAGGTGCTCGTGATCTTGCTTTAACCATGGAAGCGGAAGGCAAGGGTAAAGTACTGAATCAATTTGGTAATAATGATAATCCGTTAGCACATTATGAAACTACGGGGCCTGAAATTTGGCAGCAAACCCAAGGGCAAGTCACTCATTTTGTCAGTGCAATGGGAACCACAGGTACGATTATGGGAACGTCGCGTTTTTTGAAAGAGAAAAACTCGGAAGTTCAAATTGTTGGTTTGCAGCCTCAAGAAGGGGCAAGTATCCCAGGCATACGCCGCTGGCCGAAAGAGTACATGCCGACTATCTTTGAAGCCAGTCGTGTTGATCAAGTTATTGATATTGGCCAAGAAGATGCCGAGCGCACGATGAAAGCTTTGGCGACTCAAGAGGGGATCTTTTGTGGGGTATCCTCTGGTGGCTCTGTTGCAGGGGCATTACAGCTGAGTAAGCAGGTTGAGAATGCCATCATTGTTGCGATTATTTGTGATAGAGGTGATCGTTACTTATCAACCGGTGTTTTCTCTTAACCTTAAGCTACGTTAGTTGAGGGGGGGGGATTCAGGTGATTGATCGTCATTCTTTAAGCTTATACCTTTGTTATAAAATGTAAGTTGAATTGAATTACTGTAATTCGCCCCCACTTATCTGCAAACGATCGATTTTGTAGGCCAACGTGAATAAAACACTGACTTTAACCGTGCATGACCTTGCATCAGACGGACACGGCATTGCGCGCTCTGGGCGCGACGTTTATTTCATACCTGGAGCTTTGCCAGGAGAAACCGTTGTTGCACAAATGCTAGAACGCAAACGAAAAATCTGGTTTTGTCGTTTAGTGTCGATTGAGAAAGCCAGTGAGCATCGAATTGAGCCTGCTTGTCCTCATTATAAACGCTGTGGTGGATGCGACCTGCAACACTTAGATTATCCCCAGCAGGTTGAGCTTAAACAGCAACGAGTTGCCCGAGAACTCAGCCGTCAAGGTATTGAGGTCGATAACTGGCAGTCACCGTTATTGGGTGGTCAGCAATGGCATTATCGCCGACGCGCGCGTTTAGGCATCCGTTATCATAAAGCGAATCATGATGTTGTTATTGGCTTTAGGGAAAGTAACAGCAACCAGTTAACCAATATCGATATTTGCCCTGTTTTGGTCGAACATCCTGCACTTGATTGGAAAGCTTGGCGTGGTCGTCTAACTCAGCTTGAAGGTGTATCTCGTTTCTCCCATATTGAAATCTTACAAGCGAGTGAACGCTTAGTCTTGGTCTTTAGAGTGATCAAAAAACTCAGCACCAATGACCAGCAGCGACTTCAAAGTTGGGCTATGGAATTAGATATTGATATTTATATTCGCCCAGATGATGAACAACCATTAGTTGGGGTTAATGACCAGATGAGTCCGTTAACACATAACGTACTCGGTCATGACTTGAGTATACATCCTGATTATTTTGTTCAGGTAAACTCAGAAGTTAATCAGTTAATGGTCGCTAAAGCGAAAGATTGGTTGGCTCCAGAGGCAGGTTCTCATGTTTGGGATCTATTTGCCGGACACGGTAACTTTTCAGTCCCTTTAGCAGAAGACGCGATTGTTGATGCCGTGGAAGTAAGCGATGAAATGGTGCGCGCTATTGACTATCATGCGCAGCAGTTGGGCAAAGGTTCAAATCAAGATGGTCGGGGTTTGATTGCACATAAAGCGGATTTGTCGAATAGCGCTAGTCTAGCAGGCTTACCGAACCCTGATTATGTTTTATTGGACCCGCCCAGAGCAGGCGCCAGTGCTTGTATGGATGAACTGATTAAGCGTAAAGCTAAGCGTATGGTTTATGTGTCTTGCGACCCTGCGACTTTGGCACGAGATTTGAAAAGCCTAAGCCACGATTTTGATATTGAACAGATTACAATTTTAGACATGTTTCCTCATACCCATCACATCGAAACTATGGTGTTATTAGTGCCCGCAAGTAAAAGTAGCCAAGGGCGTCGCAAGATGATGGATGATCGCATGAAAACTAAAACCAAAGAGAAAGGAGCATCTCGTGGTAAAAGTAAGAGATGACCAACCCTTAAAGCACGACGGTAAAGTTAATGTTGATGCTTGGTTAGATAAAATATGTACAGAAGCGGATATTTTAGAGCCTGAAACACTGAGGCACGCTTTAGTTGTCGCCAAAATCATTGCTGAAGATGCTGTAGAAAATAGCACCTATTGGACAATTGATAGCGCCCAAATGGGCCTTGAAATGGCTCAGATATTGGCTGAGCTGCAACTGGATGAAGCATCTATATTAGCGGCGATTCTGTATCGAGCTGTGCGTGAAGGACGATTGTCCCTTGCTCAAGTTCGTAAAGACTTCGATGATGAAGTCGCGACCCTTATTGAGGGCGTTTTACGCATGGCGGCGATCAGTGCGGTACAAAACACGTCAGATGAAACAGTATTAGGCCAGCGTGAAGATCAAGTTGATAACTTGCGAAAAATGCTGGTGTCAGTTATCGATGATGTGCGCGTTGCACTAATCAAGTTAGCCGAAAGAACCGCAGCGATTCGTGCGGTTAAAGATGCCCCACAAGATAAACGCACTAAAGTTGCCCGCGAAGTATTCAATATCTATGGTCCCTTAGCGCATCGATTGGGTATTGGGCACCTGAAATGGGAGCTTGAAGATATATCGTTTCGTTATCTAGAGCCTCTTGCTTACCAAAAAATTGCTACCTTGTTAGATGAGAAGCGTTTAGCTCGTCAGGATTATATTGCTGATATTGTTGCCACATTAACGGAACAGTTGGAAGGCTCAGGTATTGAATGTGAGGTTAATGGCCGAGCAAAACATATCTACAGTATCTGGCGCAAAATGAAGCGTAAAAACATTGAATTTTCACAAGTCTATGATGTACGTGCTGTGAGAGTTTTGGTGCCGACGGTTCGTGATTGTTATGCTGCATTAGGGATCGTCCATTCTCTGTGGCGCCATATCCCACATGAATTTGATGACTATATTGCTAACCCTAAAGAAAATGGGTATCAGTCATTACATACTGCAGTTATTGGCCCTGAAGGTAAGGGTATGGAAGTGCAAATTCGCACCCAAGACATGCACGAGGATGCTGAATTGGGCGTCTGTGCTCATTGGAAATACAAAGGCACGGATACCAACGAAAAAGATCAAGCGTATGAACAAAAAATTGCTTGGCTGCGACAGGTTGTGGAATGGCATGAAGAAATTGGTGATCTACCTGAGTTGATGAGCGACTTGCGCTCAGATATTAACCCTGATCGAATTTATGTATTTACTCCTGAAGGCCACGTTGTTGATTTACCCCCAGATGCAACTCCGATCGATTTTGCTTATCGAGTGCATACTGAAATTGGTCACCGAACTCGTGGGGCGAAAGTTAATGGCCGAATTATACCGTTAACTCATCACCTAAAAACAGGTGAGCAGGTTGAAATTTTAACCAGTAAAGAAGCTCGCCCGAGCCGTAATTGGTTGAATCAAGATTCTGGTTATATAAATACCGCCCGCGCTCGTGCGAAGGTTGCACATTGGTTTAAGCTACAAGCGAAAGATACCAATCAGGAAGAAGGCCGTCAGCTATTGATGCGTGAGCTTGATCGTC
>MDTG01199586.1_pt1 | contig 25474 bp, 27 predicted proteins | sample 811421 | NCBI WGS metagenome assembly MDTG01 (sample SAMN05326645, study PRJNA326480) | marine metagenome | isolation source: seawater | place: Pacific Ocean: South East | collected 2011 | reverse complement strand
CTTTTTACACTGCTAAGGTTCTCGGTTACTTTGCCTTAGGTTTACCAGCTTATATAATTATCAAAGTTCTTGTTGCTTGTTTTTTTGCAAGAGAGGACACCAAAACACCACTGTATATTTCCATTGTAAGTGTCATAAGTAATATTGCCCTTTCCTTATTATTAATTCAGTCGATGCGCGAAATGGGTATAGCTTTAGCTACTGCTGTAAGCGCTTGGATCAATGCTTTATTACTCCATGTTATGCTGTCTCTAAGAAATAACATCAAATTTGATAGTTTATTAATAAGAAATTCTATAAAGATTCTAATAAGCTCAATAGTGCTCGTTTTAGTGATATATGGCTTAAAAGTAATCATCTTTGAGGATTTTGTTAGTAATTCAATTCTACTAAATTCTTTATTTTTACTTCTAACAATCTTTTTGACTATAATTATTTATCTTGGCTTAGTAATTATGTTAAAAGTTGTAACCATTAATCAACTAAGACAATATTTAAAAAAATAAAATGGAAAAACCAACAAAAAGAATTCTGTCAGGTGTTCAACCTTCAGGTGATTTGCATTTAGGAAATTATCTTGGCGCTATAAAAAATTTTGTATCACTTCAAAAAGAATATGAATGTTTTTTTTGTGTGGTTGATTTACACGCTATAACAGTATGGCAGGATCCAAAAGTTTTAGCAGATAAAACAAGAGAAGTTACTGCCGCATTTATTGCATCAGGAATTGATCCCAAAAAAAATAATATTTTTGTTCAATCACAAGTTCCTCAACATGCACAACTTGCTTGGTTATTCAATTGTGTTGCAAGAATGGGTTGGTTAAACCGCATGACACAATTTAAAGATAAAGCTGGTAAGAATAGTGAAAATGTTTCTGTTGGACTCTTTTCTTATCCAACATTAATGGCAGCGGATATATTAATTTATTTAGCAACTCATGTCCCTGTTGGTGATGACCAAAAACAACACTTAGAACTAACTAGAGATATTGCACAAAAATTCAATAATGATTTCAAAACTGATTTATTTCCAATTCCTATGCCTCTAATTTTTGGAGAAGCAACACGTGTAATGAGCCTTCGTGACGGTTCAAAAAAAATGAGTAAATCTGATCCATCTGATTATTCTAGAATAATGCTAACAGACACAGCAGAAAATATTGTTCAAAAAATTAAAAAAGCTAAAACAGATCCTGAGCCACTTCCAGAAAATAAAAAAGATTTAGAAAAAAGACCTGAGGCTGAAAACTTGATTTCAATTTTTGCATCACTACAAGATAATTCGATAGAAAATGTCATCAATGATTATGCTGGAAAAGAATTTTCTGTTTTTAAAAAGGATTTAGCTGATCTATCAGTAACAAAATTAGAGCCAATTACTAGTGAGATGAATAAATTAATGAGTGATATATCTTATATAGATTCGATTCTAGATACTGGAAAAGAGAATGCTATTTCTGTTGCTGAGCCAGTTTTAAACAAAACTAAAGAAATCATTGGATTTTTATTATAAACATTCCCCAAATTGTGAATTTTTTTTAAGAAAATTCATACGAAAGACATATTAATAACTATATATAGCATATATGTTTATACAGACTGAAAATACACCTAATCCTCAAACTTTAAAATTTCTACCCGGCAAAGTCGTTATGGAGGAAGGCACTGCATTTTATCAAAACATCGAAGAGGGATCAAATTCCCCATTTGCAAAGAGGCTTTTCAAAGTTGATGGCGTCGAAGGAGTTTTTTTTGGCAGTGATTTTATTACTATTACTAAGGCTCAAACAACAAATTGGCAAATTATGAAACCACTAATATTGGGCTCTATAATGGACCACTACAATTCAGGAGAGGAAACAGTTGTCAAAGATAATAAAAAACAAAGTGATTCTCTTAAAACTGATGAAAATGATAATGATATTGTGAAACAAATTAAAGAATTGCTAGATACTAGGGTTAGACCAGCAGTAGCTATGGATGGCGGAGATATAATATACGATAGTTTCAAAGATGGTATTGTCTATCTCCATATGCAAGGAGCATGCTCAGGATGTCCAAGCTCAACTGCTACCCTTAAAATGGGTATTGAAAATATGTTAAAACATTATGTTCCTGAAGTTCAAGAGGTTAGGCCAATAGATGCATAAATTATTAAATTTTTTCTCCTTTCCAGTTTTTCTTATAGGTTCAATACTATTGAGTAATGGAATACTAAGTTACGATTTTAATAAAAATAATATTCAAACTACTGCTAAGACTTCAAGTCAGGTCAACAATTTATACTCTGAAAAAGAAATAACACTAAAAGACCCTCCAGTATCAGAAATATTGAGTAAAAAAATTATTGTTAAAGTTCGCAAAAAGCCAATCAACCCATCAATTACATCCAATATAGAGAACCAAAAAAATATTAATATCGTGTCCTATTTGTCTGATAGTGATTTCGACTATCTAAACCAGGATAAAAAAGAGTTCGTTAAAACCGTTTTACCTATAATTATAAATGAAAATCAAAAAATATTAACTACAAGAAATCTTCTGCTTGATTTAAAGATGAAATTAAAAACTTTTAAAACTCTAAATAACAAAGAAATTAACGAACTTAACAAAATAGCAAATAAATTTAATATCAAATATTCACAAAGACATAAGTTAGACCTCATAAATGAGATTCTTTACAATGTTGATATCATTCCTAATTCTATTGCTTTAGCTCAAGCTGCAATAGAAAGTGGTTGGGGAAAATCTAGATTTGCAAGAGAATATAATGCTCTTTTTGGTGAATATACTTATGATCAAAGTGAGGGAGTTATTCCTTTACATAGAGAATTAGGCGAAAAACATCTTATAAAATCATTTAGCTCATATGATAACAGTGTTTCTTCGTATTTTAAGAATATTAATTCTCACTTTGCTTATAAAGCATTTAGAGAAGTAAGAAATGTTATGAGAGATAAAAATAATTTTTCTGATATTAATTTATTAATTAGCAAACTCAATTCATATGCAGAAGATGACAAATATATTGAAATTTTAGATATGGTAATACAAAAAAATAAATTTAATAAATTTGACTCTAAAATTATTTCTTATTAATTTTAATTATAAAACTGATGACCAAACCATCTCCAGTTTCCATCTAAGTCCTTTGCAGTGCAATTAATTCTAGATCTCCCCTTTGAGAGTTCTCTGGACAACCTTATTTCAATCCTTTCATTAAATTTATAAATTTCTTTTTCTACCTGACCTTTCATGTCAAATATAAAACAATTTAGTGAAACTGATAATTTTTCATCTAGGAGAGAAAAACCTATATATGGTGGATTATCATCTATAGTTGGATCATTTGGAATAAAATCATAAACGCCGAGACCTTTAGAAGAGGCTGCAAATGTTACCCTGTCTATTTCCCCATATTTTTCGTTTAGTGAAAATCTTGGAAGATAGTACATATTCGAAGTTTCGTTTATAACACCAGAATGTTGTCCGAATGCTACTTTGAATTTATAATCTTTTAATAAATCTATGATTTGATTATTTGTTTCACCGTAAGGGAATGCAAACAATGTTGGTATTTCACCAATCTCTTTTAAAAATATTTTATTAGAAAGTTCAATTTCTTTTTTAACTTCATCCAAACTTATATCTGGCATATGTGCGTGGGTATGTGAGTGAGCACCTATGCTTACTCCTTCTTCCTTTAATTTTCTTAACTGATCCCAATTTAAATAATTTTTGTTATTATTTGATATCGTTCCAGTTGTAACAAATAAAGTAACAGGAATATTATTTTTTTTAAAAAGAGGCCAACCAACTTCAAAAAATGATTTATCTGCATCATCTATACTTATACCAATTGTTTTATCAGGAAGATCTCCATCATTAATGATAGTATCCACAATGTATTCTAAAGGTAGAATGTTATATTGTGCTTTTTTAAATTCATTAACGTGACTCTCAAGTTGATCTATTGTTACACTCGTTGATGGATATTTTGAAACACCAAATTTATGATACATAAATACAGCAGCGGAATTCTTAATATTTGAAGCATTTGTAATGGAAGTGAATAAAAAAAATAAGAAAATACTATTTAATAATGCTAAGAATATATATTTAGATTTAATCATATGTTATTATTTTTAGATGTTATCTCACCAATACCAGAATTTTTTATAATTGAAGACAATAAATTAATTTTTCAAAGGAAAATAATAGAAAATAAGTCAGAAAATTTAAGCGATTATATATTTGAAACTTATATAAAAATTAATAAAGAATATAATTTGAACTACAATCTTGACAAAATAGTTATGACAATCGGTCCTGGATCCTACACAAGTCTTAGGATTGGAGCCGCTTTTGTTTCAGGCTTATGCATCTCAAAAAATTTAGAATTTTATCCACTTTCAATGACTGACATGTATGCTTTCAAAGCAAATAATAAGTTTGAAAATATAGCCTTTTTTATATATTCGGCGAAAAACCAAAAGTTTCTGTGTAGTATGAGGAATAATAAAATAAATTATACAAAAATAGAAAATGGTAAAGATATTCTACAAAACAATATTTCAAAAATTTTTTATAATATAGAAGAATATAATACTAAGTTAAAAAAATTAGAACAAATTAAATTTTCATTTATTGATGAAGTTATGGAAAATCATTCAAAACTTGTGTTCAAGAAAAATAATATAATTAAACCAATATATGTATCAAATAACAACATATTAAATTGAAAATTATCAAAAAACTAAATTTAAAAGAATTACCTCTAGTAAATAAATTTTTACTTGAAGAAATTGATGAATTTTCAAAATTTATTAAAATCGGCTGGAATTTTGAAAATTTAAAAAATCATTTTGAAAAAGAAAATAATTTTTCCTTAGGGTATTTTTCTAATAACATATTATGTGCAGTTTTAATTGGTGAAAAAATCTCTAATAGTGTAAATTTTGATCTTGAAATGCACATTATGTATGTTTCAAAATTAAATAGAGGGATAAATATTGGCTCAAGTATTATAAACTTCATACATAAAAATAAGAAAATTAACAGAATTTCAAAAATTTATTTAGAGGTTTCCGAAAAAAACTTAAAAGCTATTAAATTTTATCAAAAAAACAACTTTGTTTTTTTAAAAATAAGACATAATTATTACAAATATAATAATAAGGTAATTAACGCTAAATGTTTTCAAAAAGAATTTAAATAATGGATAACAAATTAATTTTCATAAAATCTTACGGATGTCAAATGAATGTCTACGATAGCAATCGAATGAAAGATTTATTTATGAATAAGGGTTACAAGTTAACAGACGATATTTCCAAAGCAAATTTAACTATTTTAAACACTTGCCATATCAGAGAAAAAGCTGTTGAAAAGGTTTATTCAGACATAGGGAGAATAAAAAAAGCAAAAACAAATAATAAAAATATGAAATTAGTTGTTGCAGGATGTGTTGCTCAAGCAGAAGGTAATGAAATTAAAAAACGATCACCAACAGTTGATTTTGTTGTGGGCCCTCAGTCGTATCACAAATTACCAGATATGATTGACAAAATAGAAGAACCCTTGAATAGTGATTTTTTACAAAATGAAAAATTTAAAAATTTAATTTATAATTCATCAAAAATATCCTCTGAATTCATATCTATTCAAGAGGGTTGTGATAAATTTTGTTCATTTTGTGTAGTTCCTTATACAAGAGGACCAGAATTTTCTCGGCCTATAGAAGATATTTTAATAGAAACCAAAAAATATGTTTCTAGTGGCATAAAAGAAATCATTCTTTTGGGTCAAAATGTTAATGCATACCATGGGCTTAATACTGAAGGAAAGACAAGAGACTTATCATATTTAATAAATAAAATTTCAGAAATAGATGAAGTCAAAAGGATAAGATACATGACTTCACACCCAATTGATATGAAAGACTCACTTATAAAAGTTCATGCTTCAAATTCAAAACTGATGCCTTTTTTGCATCTTCCTATTCAATCTGGCTCTGATCAAATCTTAAAAAAAATGAATAGAAAACACACAGTTGATGAATATTTAAAAATTGTTGATAAAATTAGAAATGTAAGACCTGATATTGCAATGTCATCAGATTTCATAGTTGGTTTTCCTGATGAAACAGATAAGGATTTTGAAAACACCATGAAATTTATTGAAAAAGTAAAATTTGTGATAGCATATTCATTTATCTATAGTCCAAGACCTGGAACACCTGCTCAACATAAAGATAATATTGATAATGCTCTCAAAAAAGCAAGGCTAAGTGCCCTACAGTCATTATTAACTGAACAACAAGTAAAGTATAACAAATCCTTTTTAAATAAAAATATGGAAGTATTGTTTGAAAAAAAAGGAAGACACCAGAATCAATTTGTTGGAAGAACAATATATAATCAAAGTACTTTCGTTAATTCTAAACAAGAAATTTTAAACAAAATTTTGGATGTTAAAATAACTAATTCTTCAAACTTTGCACTTGAATGTCAGATACAATAAATAAAATTGAAAACTTAGAGTTAGAACTTGATGATAATACAATATTGAGTAATTTATTTGGAGTCAATGATAGTAATCTGCAAACAATTGAAAGAATTAATAATGTTAAAATTCATTATCGTGGAAACAGAATCAAAATATCTGGAAATAAAAGATCTATATTTGAAACAAAAGTTACAATTTTAAATCTTTTTAAAGAGGCAAAAAATGGAGCAGAAATTGATGAAGATCGAATTAGAGATAATAAAAGTATAATTAATATGAATATTAAAGAAGATAAGCAGATGGATCTATATATACAAACAAAGAAGAAAAAAATAATTCCTAGAACAAAAAATCAAAATAGATATTTTCAATTACTTAATTCTAAAAGTATTGTTTTTGCTATAGGACCTGCTGGTACAGGTAAAACTTACGTAGCAGTTGCAAAAGCATTATCTGCTCTTCAGGAAGGTAATGTAAATAAAATTATCTTATCAAGACCTGCAGTTGAGGCAGGAGAGAAACTAGGATTTCTTCCAGGAGATCTTAAAGAAAAAGTAGATCCATTTCTTAGACCTATTTATGATGCTTTGTATTCAATGTTACCTTCTGAGCAAGTTGAAAAAAAAATATTAAACAATATAATAGAAATTGCACCAATAGCATTTATGCGTGGACGCACACTTGAAAATTGTTTTATAATTCTTGATGAAGCCCAAAATACAACTAGGACACAGATGAAAATGTTTTTAACCAGATTAGGTAAAAATAGTCAAATGGTTGTAGTTGGTGATATTACCCAAATTGATTTAATAAGTGAAAAGGACTCAGGCTTAAAGGACGCTCAAAAAAAATTAAAAAATATAAGTGATATAGGATTTATTGAGCTTAACGAAAAGGATGTAGTAAGGCACGAATTAGTCCAACAAATTATTAATGAATATGAAAAAAATAATAGAGCTTAACTATTATTCTCAGTCAAAAAAATGGAATAGACGTATACCTAAAATAAAAATAAACACACAAAAAATTTTGTACAAAATGAGCAATTACTTTAAAAAAAACCATTTATTTAATTTAAATCTAATATTTTCAGATAAAACAAAGATGACTAAATTAAATCAAAAATATAGAGATAAATACCAAGATACTGATGTATTAACCTTTGTCTCCAGAATTTCAAATAAAGAACTTGGAAAAATTCTATATTGTGATATTTTTTTCTCTATAGATACTATAAATATTTTTATAAAAAAAAATAATGTAAATTTATATGACCACTACAGCCATTTATTAATTCATAGCATATTGCATATAAATGGTTACAATCATAAAAATTTGATACAATTTAATAAAATGAAAAAAGAAGAAATAAAAATACTAAAAAATTTTGGAATTACAAATCCTTATATATTTTGATGACCAAAAATAATATTGATAAATCATACAATTGGAAAAATTGGATTATAAAAAAATTATTATCCAACGATTCAACAAAAGAAGATATCTTAAATTTTATTGCAAATGAAGATGCTAAAAATTTAAAAGATATCAATGATAATAATGAAAAAAATTTAATAAAAAATATACTACAATTAAGTGAGAAAAGTGTTGAAGATATAATGGTTCCTCGTAGTGAGATAATTGCGGTAGATTTTAGTCAAAGTTATCCCGAAATATTAGAAATAATTAAAGAGGAAAGTCATTCTAGAATGCCAGTTTATAGAAAAAATATTGATAATGTGGTTGGTTTTTTTCATATCAAAGATTTTATTAAATTGGAGAAAGAAAAATTTAGTATAGATTCAATTTTAAGAGATGTTCTATATGTTGCACCAAAATCACCAATATTAGATTTGTTAAAAACCATGCGTTCTTCGCGAATACACATTGGTTTAGTTGTAGACGGTGTCGGCGGTGTAGATGGTTTAGTAACCATCGAAGATCTTGTAGAAGAAATTGTAGGAGATATCGAAGATGAGCACGATGCAGAGGATAAAGATGATTTAATTATACATAAATCGAACAATTCGATTACAGTTGATGCTAGCTATCGAATTGAAGAACTTGAGAAATTTTTTAAAATTAAAATTATTAGGTCAGATGAAGATGAAACACTAACCGTTGGAGGTTTAGTTTATTCTATAATAAATAGAATACCAAATAATAATGAGATAATTAAAACTGATGATAATCTAATGATGAAAATTATAAAGTCTAATAACAGAAAAATTGAAACCATTGAAATAAAAAAAAATAATTGAATATAATACTATTTATTATCATTGGATTTATAATATCTTTATTATTTCCCCCATATTTTTTTTTACCACTTGGTTTTATTTTATTTCCTTTTCTATGTTATTTCATAGATAATAATAAAAAAATATTAAGTAATATAAATCTTTTTAATTTAAGTTTTTGTTTAGGCTTTAGTTTTTTCTTTAGTTTTCTTTTCTGGCTACAAAATCCATTTTATGTATTTGATGAGACGAGAAATTTCAGCTTTTTATTTATACTGTTAGTAATTTTACTCTCATTGATATTCAGCTTTGTTTTTTTAATTATACTTAAATTTAATAAAACAATACCTACTTTTTTAAAAGTTCCATTAATTTTTTTAATAACAGAATTTGTGATTTCTAATTTATTTTATGGTTTTCCTTGGCTTACATTTTCTTCAATAATATCTGGAAATGAATATTTTTCCTTTATTTTAAAACATTTTGGATCATTAGTATCTAGCTATATAATACTTCAAACGTTTTGTTTGCCTTATTTATTTTTAGTTAGTAACAAAAAAAAATTTGAGATTAGACTATTATTTTTCTTTGTAATAATCCCACTTGCTATCATTATATTTTTTCATAATAATTATTACTGGAAAATTACCTCCGAAAAGAAAAATATCGAAGTAGAAATTTTTCAATTAAATAATAAAATTAATTATGAAGATGACGGCTATGAAAATATTCTGCAAGATATTGTTAATAATATTAAACTTAGTGACTCCGATTTAGTTATATTTGGTGAAAATAATTATCCTTATTTAATAGATACTTTTGATTTAGAGAAAATTCAAAATATTTTAAAAAGTAATCAAATTGTTGTTATAGGTGGAACAAGATTAGAAAATGGTAATTATTTTAATACATTACTTAATATCTCCCAAAACAATATTTCAAAATTTGATAAAAAAATATTAGTTCCATTTGGAGAATTTTTACCGTTTAGAAAATTTCTCTCTTTATTCGAAAATATATCAGGTCAAAATGATTATACTATGGGCAAAAAAGATAGGATAATTAAAATTAAAAATCAAATTAGTTATATCCCGATTATTTGTTATGAAATTATTTTTTATTGGAAATTAATTAATAGTCTAAACTTTGAAAGTGATTTTATTATAAATATTACAAATGATATTTGGTTTGGAAATTTCTTAGGTCCTTATCAGCACTTCTACTTAACAAAACTAAGAGCTGCAGAATTTAATAAACCCATTTTTAGGGTCTCAAATAATGGAATATCAGCAATAATAGATAATAATGGCAAAGTGTTAATAAATACGCAATTAAATAAAAAAAGATCTTTCAAATATGATTTTATAATAGAGAAAAACCATAATTTTTATAAAACACATTTTTTTAATAATATTTATTTTTTATTTTTTATAATTATTTTAAATATAATTTATTTATATAGAAAAAATGATCAAAAATAATTTTAAAAATAGATTATTTGGTAGAACAAGAGGTAGAAGTAAAAAAAAATTTGATTTAGAAAAATATAAAGATTTATTATATGAACACAGAGTTCCAAAATTCAATAATTCACTTGAATATATATTAGACATTGGAACTGGATATGGTGAAACGAGTATATTTTTAGCAAATAAATTTAAATCAAAAATAATTATATCTTGTGAAAAATATGTAGATGGCAATCTAAATCTTTTAAAAAAGATTAACGATAATAATATTAAAAATATAAAAATACATCCTGGCAACGCTTATGATATATTAGATAAAAATAGGTTCAAAAAATATTTTAATCTAATTTGGATATTTTTTCCTGACCCATGGCCTAAAAAAAAACATCATAAAAGAAGATTAATAACTAGTGATTTTTTAAATCATTTACATACTTTTTTAAAAACTAAAGGGGAGATATGTATTGTGACAGATTCTATTTCATACATTCGTTTTATTTTAAATAATTTATATAAATCTAAAAATCTCTATAAATGGACAAACCAACATTTGTGTCATCTAACTATTAAAGATTATTATGATCTTGAGACAAAATTTTATAAAAAGGCAATTATTTCTGGTAAAAAACCTCTATTATTAATTTTAAAAAAAATATAGGCTTGAATTTTTTTATAATTTTAATATAGGTGTCATAATATTAAGGTGGGATTTCCCACCTTTTTTTTATAATATGGCAAAAAAAAAATTTAATGTAATTAGAGAAGAAATGCTTCAGGTAGCTTCCAACGTTGCTCAGGAAAAGAACATTGATCAAGATTCAGTTTTTTCAGCTATGGAGCAAGCACTGGAAAAAGCTGCTAGAGTCAAATATGGACAAGAAATCGATATAAGGGTATCAATTGACAGAACAACAGGAGATATTAAGCTCAACTCATTTCTTGAAGTTGTAGAAGAAATAGAGGAAGAATTTCAGTCCAGACAAATATTACTTATTGATGCTCAAAAAGAAAACTCTGAAATAAAAATTGGAGAATATATAATTAAACAGTTACCTCCTATTGATTTAGGGCGAGTTGCAGCACAAAATGCCAAAGGTGTGATAATCCAAAAAGTCAGAGAGGCTGATAAGTCTAAACAATATGAAGAATATAAAGATAAGGTTGGCGAAATTGCTGTTGGAATTGTAAAACGTGTTGAATTTGGAAATTTAATCATTGACCTAGGTAAAAGTGAAGCAATTATTAAAAGAGAAGAGTTAATTCCAAGAGAAACTTTTAAAAATGGTGATAGAGTTAGAGCATATATTTATGAAGTAAAAAATGATCTAAAAGGCTACCAAGTTTTTTTATCAAGAACACACCCACATTTCCTTTCAAAGCTTTTTTTTCAAGAAGTGCCAGAAATTTACGAGGGTGTTATTGTAGTAAAAAGTGTTGCAAGAGATCCTGGTTCTAGAGCAAAAATAAGTGTTTATACTGAAGACTCTACAATTGACCCAGTAGGTGCTTGCGTTGGAATGAGAGGCTCAAGAGTACAGGCCGTTGTAAACGAATTACAAGGTGAAAAAATTGACATAGTAACTTGGTCAGACAATCAAGCAACTTTCCTAGCAAATGCACTTGCACCAGCTGAAGTAAGTAAAATATTCTTATTTGAAGAAAAAAATAGAGTCGAAGTTGTGATACCTGATGATCAATTGAGTCTTGCTATTGGAAGAAAAGGACAGAATGTTAAGTTAGCTTCAAACTTAACTAATCTTGAAATTGATATTTTAACAGAAGATGAAGAATCTGAAAGAAGACAACTTGAATTTAAAGAAAAAAGTTCACAAATATCCGAACTTTTGGATGTTGAAGATGTCATTGCACAATTATTAGTTACAGACGGTTATACAACAATTGATTCAATCGCGACTGAGTCATTAGAAAATATAGAAAAAATAGAAGGTTTTGATGCTGAACTAGCAAATGAAATTTTAGATAGAGCTAAAAATTTTATAAAAGAGCAAGATGCAGTTAATCAGAAGATAATTGATGAAAATATTAAAGATGAAGAATTAAAAAAATTAACTGGTATGACACCAGCTATATTGGCAGAACTAGCTAAATCAAAAATTTTAACTATCAACGATTTTGCTGATCTAGCTACATTTGAATTAATAGATAAAGATGAAGGTATATTAAAAAATTTTGATATTGATGAAGAAACTGTAAACAATATGATAATGAAGGCTAGAGAATATTGGGACATTGAGAAAAATTAGGGATTTAAATTGGAAAAAGAAAAAGGAAATAAAAAAAAACCTCTAAAACTTTCGTCTTCAGGAAGACTTCAAATTAGAAAAAATCTTGGACCTTCTGGAGATAAAGCAAGATCTTCTGGTAATAAAAAAACTATTCAAATAGTCTTTAAAAATAAAAATAATCAACAAAAAAGCTCCTCTACAGCTCAATCTAATTTTAGAGGCTCTTCTAGCCTCAGGACACCTAGACAATCAATAAATCAATCAGTTCCAAATTTTAATCCTGTCAATAAAAATAAAAATTTTGATAACAAAAATAAAAAACTAGCAGATACAAAAAAAAATCAACCTAAGAAATCTACCTTAAAACCTTTAGACGATGATTTTAGTAAATTTGATGCTAAAAAAATATTAGAACAAGAAGAACAAGAATTTGATAAATTTCCAAGTTTGGCTAAAATTAAAAGGGCTAGAGAAAAAGAAAAACTTAAAACTTCAGAAATTGTTGATAATAAAATATCAAGAGAAGTGTCAATACCAGACGTAATAACCGTACAAGAGTTGGCAAATAGAATGGCTGAAAAAACAGCTGATGTTGTAAAAGCACTAATGAAATTAGGTGTAATGGCAAATGCAACCCAGTCTTTAGAGGCGGACACTGCCCAGCTTGTGGCCGAAGAATTAGGTCACAAACTAACTGTTGTAAAAGATGATGATGTTTTAACAGAAATTGAAGATTTTAAGGATGAGGACAAATTTTTAAAGAACAGGCCCCCAGTTGTAACAATAATGGGTCATGTAGACCACGGTAAGACAAGCCTTTTAGATGCTTTTAGAAAAACTAATGTGGTCTCTGGAGAGGCTGGAGGAATCACTCAGCATATTGGTGCTTATCAGATAAAAAATAATAACAAATCTATAACTTTTATAGATACTCCAGGACACGCAGCCTTTTCAAATATGAGAGCAAGAGGCTCTCAAACAACAGATATTATAATTTTAGTAGTTGCTGCTGATGACGGAATTAAACCCCAAACTATTGAGTCTATTGCGCATGCTAAATCTGCCAATGTTCCTATCATCGTAGCCATAAATAAAATCGATTTACAAAATTCAGATCCAGATAAAATACGAAATGAATTATTAAATCATGAGATTATTGTTGAGAAAATGAGTGGTGATGTTTTGGATATTGAAGTTTCAGCAACAAAAAGTTTAAACCTTGATAAACTTGAGGAAGCTATTCACCTACAGGCAGATTTATTAGATCTAAAAGCAAATCCAGATAGACCTGCAAGGGGAGTAATTATAGAATCTAAATTAGAAAAAGGGAGAGGATCAGTTGCAACAGTTTTAGTTCAAAAAGGTACTTTAAAAGTGAGTGATATATTTGTATCTGGTTCAGAATGGGGCAAGGTTAAAGCCTTAATAAACGATAAAGGTGAAAATATAAATTCAGCAGAACCATCATTTCCCGTTGAAGTCTTAGGTTTCGATTCAAATCCGTTAGCTGGAGATGACTTCATCGTTGTAGAAAGCGAGTCAACAGCTAGAAAAATAGCAGAATATAGATCTAGTAAAATTCAAATTCAAAAGAATACAGTAGCAAAATCAAATGTAGAAGAAATGTTTGCACAAATTAATAAAGGTGAGGCAACAAATCTTCCCGTAGTTATTAAGACAGATGTGCAAGGATCTGCCGAAGCAATTGAAAACTCAATAAATAAACTATCAACTGATGAAGTTAAGGTTAATGTAATATATAAAGGTGTTGGTGCAATTACAGAAAGCGATGTATCACTTGCTGGTTCTAGTAAAGGCTTTATCGTTGGATTTAATGTTAGAGCACTTCCACACGCAAGAGATATCGCAAAAAGAGATGGTGTAGATATTAAATACTATTCAATTATATATGAGCTTATTGATGATGTTAAAAATTTACTGTCAGGCTTATTAAAACCTGAATTATCTGAAAATATCACTGGTAATGTTGAGATTAGAGAAGTATTTAATATTTCTAAAATTGGAAACATTGCAGGATGCATGGTAAAAGATGGTTTTGTAAGTAGAAAATCAAAAATTAGAGTTTTACGTGACAATATTGTTATTCATAAAGGTCAAATCAGTAGTCTGAAAAGATTTAAAGAGGAAGTTTCTGAAGTAAAGACAGGGTTTGAGTGTGGTGTTATGTTAGAAAATTATAGTGACATCAAAGTTGGAGATATAATTGAAACATTTGAAGAAATTTCAACCAACAGAAAACTATAATGATATTTAATAATGATGGAAACACAAAGGCAAATTAGATTTGGTGAATTAATTAGATCATTGGTAAGTGATTGTCTTCTAAGGGGCGATTTTCATAATGAAAATTTAAACCCTTCATTGATTACGGTTTCATTTGTTAGAATGTCCAAAGATTTGAAAATAGCAAATGTTTATTTTATGCCTCTTGGCGGAAAAGATAAATTTAATGTTTTGAAAAATCTAAAAGAAAATAAACATATCTTTCAAAGATTTTTATCAAAAGCTAAAATCCATTCAAAGTTTACTCCTACACTCTCTTTTTTTTTAGATGATACTTTTGATGAAGCTGAAAAAATTGAAAAACTTTTAATGAATAAAAAAGTTTTGAGAGATATTCAAGAATGAAAAACATACAAGGTTGGATTAATTTATACAAACCAAAAAATATTTCTTCATTTAATGCAATCTATCAAATTAAGAAAAAGTTTTCGTTTATAAAAATTGGGCATGCAGGAACATTAGACCCATTAGCCGAAGGTATATTACCAATTGCATTAGGTAAAGCCACAAAACTTATTTCATTTATTAACAAAGATTTAAAAAAATATAAATTCACAATTACTTGGGGTTCTCAGACTAGTACTGATGATAGTGCAGGTAATATAATTTACCAATCTAATAGAATACCTAAATTAGACGATATAAATAAAAAAATTAAAAATTTCACTGGTTTAATAAAACAAACCCCTCCAAAAGTATCTGCTGTTAAAATTAATGGTAAAAGAGCTTACAAATTAGCTAGAGAAAACAAAGATTTTGATATTTTACCCAAAATTGTTTTTGTTAAAAATTTTTCTATAATTAAACATAAAATAAATGAAACAGAATTTGAAATTGAATGTGGAAAAGGCTTTTACATAAGGAGTCTAGCACGCGATTTAGCTAGAGATTTAAAAACATATGGGCATGTTTCATCTTTAGAAAGACAAAAAGTAGGTAAATTTTTAAAAGAAACATCGATTTTACTGGACGATTTGCTGAAAATAAGACAAACGCACAAAGAAATTAATTGTATCATACCTACAATTTCAATGCTGGACGACATCTTGGCTTATGAAATTGAAGAGCCAAATGATATTAAAAATTTATCGTTTGGTAGGTCAATTATAATTGATAGAAATAAATTAAATAGCTCTTTATCAATAACCTTAGATAAAAAATTATTCTTTCTATCAAACAAAGGAGACATTGTCTCAATAGGCAAATTAGTTGGTAATTTGTTTATACCAAACAAAATATTAATTTAGGAGTTCTGATGTCGATAACAAAAGAAAACAAAAAAAATATTATTGATGAATATGCTAAAAGTAAAAATGATACTGGCTCTACTAGTATTCAGATTGCTGTTATTAGTGAAAGAATAAAAAACCTAACAGAGCATTTTAAAAACCACAATAAAGACAACCATTCTAAAAGAGGCTTAGTTGCGTTAGTTAATAAAAGAAAAAAATTGTTAAATTATTTATCAACAAAAAATAACTCAGAATATTTAGAATTAATAAAAAAACTTAAAATCAGAGGTTAGTAAAGAGGAAGAATATAAAATATGTTTAATATACAAAAAGTAGAAATTGAATGGGCAGGTAGAAATCTCAAATTAGAAACTGGTAAAATAGCAAGACAAGCTGACTCAAGTGTTGTAGTGACATATGGTGGAACGACAGTTATGGCGAATGTTGTTGCAGCAAAAGAATCTAATCCTGATATGGATTTTTTTCCTTTGACAGTAAACTATCAGGAAAAATATTATTCAGTTGGAAAAATACCTGGTGGTTTTTTTAAAAGAGAGGCTAGACCAACAGAAAAAGAAACTTTAGTTTCTAGATTAATAGACCGTCCTGTTAGACCATTGTTTCACAAAGATTTTAAAAACGAAACTCAGGTAACTTGTACAGTATTATCACATGATCAAGAAAATGACTCTGATGTTGTTGCAATGATAGCTGCAAGTACTGCATTAACTTTATCGGGCTTACCCTTTTTAGGACCTCTTGGTGCAATCAAAATTGGTTTTGTTGATAATGAATTTGTTATTAACCCAACAAAAAAAGAATTATCTAACTCTAAATTAGAGCTTGTATTAGCTGGAACAAAAGAGGGTGTTTTAATGATTGAGTCTGAAGCTAATGAACTCTCAGAAAAACAAATGCTAGACGCAGTAGTGCTAGGTCAAGAAAACTATAAATCTGTTATAGATGCAATTATTTCTCTTGCTAAGCAAGCTGCTAAAGAGCCTTGGGTTGTCTCAGAAAAAGAGGATGAAATTAAAAATTTACCAATTCAAATTAGTAAAGATTTTGGTAAAGATTTTGTTGATGCTTATAAGATAACTGAAAAACAAAAAAGATCAGATAAACTTTCATCAATTAGAAGTCAAATTTCAGAGAAATTTATTTCTGAAACAATTTCTTCAGTATTATTATCAGATGCAATAAAAAATGTTGAAAAAGAAATTGTAAGAGGGGAATTAATTAATACTGGAAATCGGATAGATGGAAGAGATACGAAAACTGTAAGACCAATTGTATGTGAAACTGGTGTTCTTGAAAGAACACATGGCTCAGCTTTGTTCACAAGAGGAGAAACACAAGCACTTGTAGTTTCAACTTTGGGGACTGGACTAGATGAGCAGAGAATTGATGCAATAGATGGTGAATACACAGAAAATTTTATGCTACATTATAATTTTCCGCCATATTCTGTTGGAGAGGTAGGTAGAATTGGTTCTACTAGCAGAAGGGAGATAGGGCATGGTAAACTCGCTTGGAGAGCAATTCATCCAATGCTGCCATCAAAAGATAAATTTCCGTATACCTATAGAGTTGTTTCGGAAATTACAGAATCAAATGGTTCAAGTTCAATGGCAACAGTTTGTGGTACATCAATGTCACTAATGGATGCAGGAGTCCCACTCGATAGACCAGTTGCTGGAATAGCAATGGGTTTAATTAAAGAGAAAGATAAATATGTAATTTTATCAGACATTTTAGGTGATGAGGATCATCTAGGAGACATGGATTTTAAAGTTGCAGGAACCTCTGAGGGCATTACCTCACTACAAATGGATATTAAAATTACAAGCATAACAGCAGAAATTATGAAAGAGGCTTTAGAACAAGCAAGAGAAGGTCGCTTCCATATTCTTGATGAAATGGCAAAAGCTATTGATAAACCAAATCAATCTATTTCTAAATATGCCCCAACAATAACAAATCTTCAAATTAATAAAGACAAGATAAGAGAAGTAATTGGCAAGGGTGGTGCGGTAATCAGAGAGATATCTGAGACAACTGGCGCTAAAATAGAGATTAATGATGAAGGATTAGTAAGTATCGCTGCTGTTGACCAGAAATCAGGCAATGATGCATTAGATTGGATTAAAGGAATAGTGGAAGAACCTGAAATAGGTAAAATTTATGATGGAAAAGTTATTAAAATAATGGATTTTGGTGCGTTTGTAAATTTCATGGGGTCTACAGATGGATTAGTTCACATTAGTCAATTAAAAAATGAGAGAGTAGAGAAAGTTCAAGATGTTATCAGTGAAGGAGATATTGTAAAAGTTAAAGTACTTGATATCGATTCAAGGGGTAAAATTAAACTTTCAATGAAAGCAGTTGAATCAGAAAATTGATTTTAAATTACCTAAATTTATTGGACACAGAGGAGTCAAAAACCTGTGTCCAGAAAACACAATTGAATCAGTTAGTAAGGCCTTTGATTTAGGATTAAGTTTTGTTGAGATAGATGTAAAAATTTCTAAAGATCAAATACCCATCTTATTACACGATGATACATTAGATAGAACAACCACTGGAACAGGCTTGGTATCGGATTTCACTTATTCTAATCTTAAAAAACTAGATGCTGGGAAATTTTTTTACAACAAAAAGACGAATATATATATTCCAAGATTAATTGATGTACTGGATTTATGTGTAAAAAGAGATGGAAATTTAAATATAGAATTAAAGCCTAACAATACCTATGAAAAGATAAATGTTGAAAAAGTCTCTGAGATAACAAAAAATATTAAAGGTATTAATATGTTTTTTTCATCCTTTGATCTGATTTCAATTGAAGAAATTACAAAAATATTTCCACAATCAAATAGAAGTCTGCTAATTGATTCATTTGATAAACATTCATTTGATGAATTTTTAAGATTTTTACAAGTTAACAATATTAAGATATGCGGTTTAAATTTAAATATAATCTCAAATGAATTAATTAAAAAACTAAAAAAAAACAATATTTTAATAACTGTTTATTCTGATAATGACATATCAATAAGTAAAGCAAGGTACTGTTTTGAATTAGGTATAGATAGTATTTTTATAGATGACCCAACAAATTTAATATATTAATTTCAAAGATTATTAGGCATCCCAATTATATTATAACCACAATCAACGTAGTGAACTTCACCTGTTACTGCTGTTGACATATCACTTACAAAATATAATGCTGATTTACCTATTTCATCAAGCTTAGCATTTCTTTTTAAAGCTGAATGCTTTTCTGTAAATTTAAAAACTTCCCTAGCATTATTTATAGCTGCACCTGCGATTGTTCTCATTGGTCCAGCTGAAATAGCATTTACTCTAATATTTTTATTACCTAAATCTACACTTAAGTACTTAACACTTGTTTCTAAAGCAGCTTTCGCTATTCCCATTAAATTATAGTTTGGAATAACTTTATTTGATCCGTAAAAACTTAACGTTAAAATACTACCTCCATGGTTCATTATTGGCTCAAAACATTTGGCTAATCTTGTTAAAGAATAGCATGATATGTCTAGGCAATTAATAAAATTTTCTTTAGATGTATCTATATATCTACCATTTAATTCTGTTTTATCTGCAAATGCTACAGCGTGTATTATAAAATCTAAGTTACCCCATTCTTTTCTAATAGTATTTACAGCCCTGTCAATAGAATCAGAATTATTAAAATCACATTCTATTAAAATTTTAGAATTAATTTCTTCTGAAAGTGGTTTTACTCTTTTTAATAATATTTCATTTTGATAACCTATTGCTATCTTAGCTTTATTTTTAGCAAGTTCTTTTGATATACCCCAAGCTATTGAATGATTATTAGCTATGCCAAAAACTATACCCTTTTTATTTTCAAGCATGATATCTTGAAAATACTAGTGTTGCATTAGTTCCACCAAAACCAAAACTATTAGACATTACATGCTCAATATTTTCATTATTTTCTGTTTGTAAAAGTATATTACAATTTTTTGCATTTACATCCAATTCTTCGATATTAGCTGATCCACTAAGAAAATTATTATTCATCATCAATAAACAATAAATTGCTTCATGTACTCCAGTAGCTCCTAAGGAGTGTCCTGTTAAAGATTTTGTCGAACTTAATTTTGGTATTTTTGAATTAAAAACATTTTTAATTGCTTCTAACTCTTTCAAATCTCCTATAGGTGTGCTTGTTCCATGAGTGTTAATGTAATCAATTTCACCATTTATGTTTTTAAGAGCTTGCTTCATGCATCTTTCAGCACCTTCTCCTGAAGGTTGTACCATGTCAAAACCATCTGAAGTAGCGCCATACCCTGTTAATTCACCATATATTTTTGCACCTCTAGCTTTAGCATGTTCTAACTCTTCAAGTACAAGTGTTCCACCGCCTCCAGAAATAACAAAACCATCTCTGTTTGCATCATAAGCTCTAGATGAAATTTCTGGTTTATGATTGTACTTAGAGGATAAAGCTCCCATTGCATCAAACAATATGGATAGTGTCCAGTGTAACTCCTCTCCACCACCTGCAAAAACAATATTTTGTTTACCCATTTGGATTAGTTCATATGCATTTCCTATGCAATGTGAACTAGTTGAACAAGCTGAAGTAATTGAATAATTAACACCTTTAATTTTAAAAGGCGTAGCAAGTGTTGCAGAATTAGTACTAGACATTGCTCTAGGAACCATAAATGGACCCACTTTTTTTGATCCTAGATTCTTCCCTGTTTCTGAGGATTTAAATAGATTCTGAGTAGAAGGACCACCAGATCCCACAATTATACCTGTCATTTCATTAGATACATCATTTTGTTCTAAACCTGAGTCATCAATAGCATCTTTCATGGCAATATAGTTGTAAGCAGCACCATCTCCCATAAACCTAAGTAATCTTCGATCTATTAAATCACTAATATTAATATTTGGTTTGCCATGCACTAAACTTCTAAAAGAATAATCTTCGTATTCTTTGGCAGTTGTAATACCAGATTTTAGATTTCTTAGATTTTCAATTACATCACTTTGATTGTTACCAATGCATGATACTAACCCTATACCTGTAACAACTACTCTGTTCATTCTATTCATGATTGGGTTTAAATAATCCGACTTTCATATCCTTAGCTTCATAGATTTGCTCTCCATCAGCTTTAAGTATACCATCACCTACACCTAAGATAAGTTTTCTTAATATTAGTCTTTTTAGAGATATATGGTAGGTCACCTTCTTAACTGTTTGAAGTACTTGACCACTAAATTTAACTTCACCAACGCCAAGAGCTCTACCCTTTCCTGGTTGACCTAGCCATCCAAGATAAAATCCCAATAACTGCCACATGGCATCTAAACCTAAACAACCTGGCATAACAGGATCATTTTTAAAATGACATTCAAAAAACCATAATTTTGGATTAATATCTAACTCGGCTACAATTTCTCCTTTTGAAAAATTTCCACCAGTTTCATTTATTAAATTTATCCTATCGAACATCAGCATAGGAGGTAATGGAAGTTGAGCATTACCCTCTCCAAAAAGTAAGCCTTTTCCGCAGTCGATTAATTGTTCATAAGTAAAAGAATTTTGTTTCATAATTTAGATTAAACTTTTTTTAAATAATTATCAATTAACTTAAATTGATTTTAATTTACAATAATGTTTACTTTTAACAACTATATTTTCAATAATTAATTTTTTTCCATCTGAAATTGTCAATATATTCCTTTCATTAGTGAAATTAAGAGAAAAGTTTATTATTTTCTGAGCAGTTATCAATCCTGCCAATCCAGCTGATATTCCTGATATTCCAACTATTTCACATCTTGGTAAATCGATATCATGTTTGTTTGGAAATAAACAATTTAAACAAAGATGTTCATTTGAATTTTCATTATCAAACAAAATAATTTGTAAGTCATGTTTAACGACAGAAGAAAATATAAAGTTAATTGAATTTTCAACACAATATTGATTTAATAGCCTTGAAGTTTCCCAATCGTCCGTAGCATCTACAATTATCGAGCAATTAGAAAGATAATTAATATTTTTATTATTAATATTTGTATCGACTGTTTTAATTTTACAATTTGAGTTAATTAGTTCTAATTTATTTTTCGCAACTTTTACTTTTTTTTCTCCAATATCATTTATATTATATAATATTTGTCTATTTAAATTATTTTTTTCAATAGTATCTCCATCAATTAAAGTTAAATTTTTTACTCCCGAGTTAATTAAATATTGGCTCAAAGGACAGCCGATACCACCAACACCTACAATTCCAACATTTATTTTAGAAAGTTTCTCAATATTTTCTTCGGAAAATTCTTTAAGTATAAACAATCTACTAAAAATTTCATATTCTTTTTCTGAATAACTATTCATTTAGAGATACTGTAATTATAGACAAATCTAATAATTTTTTTTGCACAATTAATCTTTGTCATTTTACTAAAATTTTTCACTTTATCTTTGGTAATTATAGATATTTTATTATAATCAGAGCCAAACACCTGATTGTTTCTATCTATTTTGTTATAAACTATTAAATCACAATTTTTATTTTTAAGTTTAGTTTTAGCAGCAGAAAGACCTCTGGTTTCTGCAGCAAAACCAATAACAAATTTAGGTCTATTATTTTTACTGTTACCAATTTTTTCTAATATATCTATATTTTTTATAAGTTTTAAATCTATAAATCTTTTCTTTTTAATTTTTGATTTCTTAAAATTTTTACTCTTAAAATCTGATACTGCTGCAGTAAAAAAAGCAAATTCTATATTTGAAATATTTTCAATTTTTTTAAACATTTCTTCTGCAGACTTAATTTGAATAAATTTAACATTTGGGGGTGGGTCAATATTTGTTGGACCAGAAATTAAAGTAACTTTAGCTCCATTAAGTGCAAGCTGATAAGCAAGTTCATAACCCTGTTTACCAGAAGAATTATTTGATATATATCTTATTGGATCTATCATTTCTAAAGTTGGTCCGGCTGTAACTAAGCATATCTTTTTCTGATAAAGATTTAGATATTCTAAATTAATTTTTATTTGTTTTAATATCTTGACTGAGTCACTTATTCTTCCAATTCCATACTCGCCACATTTTAAATTACCAACTTCTGGACCAATAAAATCATAACCTCTATTTTTTAAAATTTTTATATTATTTTGATTAGACTTATTAGCCCACATATGACTATTCATTGCAGGAGCAAACAATATTTTCTTATTTGATGCGAGTAAAGTATTTGATGCTAAATTATCACCATAACCATTAGCGAATTTAGCTAAAGTATTTGCTGTAGCAGGACAAACTATAATAATATCATTTTCTCTTGATAAATTTATATGCAACATTCTATTTTTTTTCTCAGAATTATCAGTATAGACTCTTCTTCCGGTATAAGTTTTTAATTCTTTAAGATTTATATATTTTCTTGATTCTTGAGTAAGAATACAACTTATTTTGTAAATTTTAGTGTTAAGCAATTTCATGACCTCAATGCATTTTGGAGCTGCTATGGATCCAGTTATAATAAACAAAATCCTATACATCAAATTTTATAACCAACATGAATTGCAACGATGCCATTAAATAAGTTTATTGATTTTACTTCTTGAAAACCACATTCAGATATTACTTCACTAAGCATTTCTTGATTGGGAAACAGATCAATACTTTCACTTAGATATCTGTAAGCGTTTTTATCTTTAGCAATTACCTCTCCCAACAAAGGCAAAATTTTCGATTTATAAATTTTATATGTATTTGAAACTAATGATGATTTTGGGTTACTAAATTCCAAACAACAATACTTTCCTCCTGGCTTTAGGACTCTGTAAGCTTCCTTAATCGATACAATATATTCTGTTACATTTCTTAAGCAAAAAGATATCAAATACTTATCAAAATAATCACTTCGAAAATTTAATTTTTCTGCATTTCCAATTACAAAATTAATATTTTTTTTATTTTTAAGTTTCGATTTACCTTGATTTAGCATCTCTTTATTTAGATCAAGTAAATATAATTTTGGAGATTTATTCTGTTTTATTAATTCAATTGCTATATCACCTGAACCTGAGCCCACATCAAGAACTAGATCATTTTTCTTTAAATCTACGATTTCAACAAATCTTTTTTTCCAAATTCTGTGCATTCCAAAACTCATTAAATCATTCATTGTGTCATAGTTTGATGCAACACTAGAAAATACATCTTGTACAAGTTTAGTCTTTTGTTTTGAATTAACTTTTGTATAACCAAAATTATAATTTTTTTTCATTATGCCAGAGCTACCCGAAGTAGAAACTACTGTAAAAGGCCTTCAATCTATAAGAAAGCAAAAAATAAACAAAATACTTATACATACAAAAAAACTTCGTTTTCAAATACCTGCGGGTCTCAAAAAATTATCAGTTAACAATAAAATATCTAATATTAAAAGGATAGCAAAATATATTGTTCTAGATCTAGATAATAACTACTCACTTGTAATACATCTAGGTATGTCTGGAAGGCTTAAAATAAATAATAATAAGTTTTTAAAAGTAAAGCATGACCATGTATTTCTTTATTTAAGCAATAATAAGGTATTGGTATATAATGATCCCAGGAAATTTGGTTTTATTGATATAAAAAAAACAGAACATCTAAAAAAACAGAATTATTTTTTAAATTTAGGCCTTGATGCTTTAAGTAAAGAATTGGACTCAAATATTTTATATAACCGTATTTGCAAATCACAGGTTCCCATAAAACAAATTTTGTTAAATCAAAAAATTATTGCAGGAATAGGTAATATTTACGCCTCAGAAATATTATTCGATGCTAAAATTTCTCCTTTAACACCAGGTAAAGACCTAAAAATTCGTCTCATAATGAAACTAATTTTTTCAATTCGTAAGATTTTAAAAAAAGCTATAAGATCTGGGGGTTCTAGCATTAGAGATTATAGGACTACTGATGGTACACTCGGTAATTTTCAATCTAATTTCAAAGTTTATGGGAAAGAGGGCAAAATTATTGGTAATGATAAGATCATTAAGTTAACTCAGTATGGGCGATCAACATTTTATGTCCCAAGAATACAGAATAATAAATAAGTTAAAGATAAAAAATAATTGACTTAATTATTTTTAAATTTATAGCGTGGTTATGGCTAACCATGCTTCAGCAAAGAAAAGATCAAGACAAAACAAAGTTAGGAACTTAGTAAACACTCAGTACTTATCTAAATTTAGAACAGCTCTAAATAAATTCAAATCATCAGTTGAAGCAAAAAATGACCAGGATATTCAAAAATCCTTTAGTGTTGTCAACTCAATAATGGCCAAAGCACTAAAAAGAGGCATTTTTAAAAAAGAATACATATCCAGAAAGTTATCCTCTTTATCAAAACAAATTTCAAAAAAATAAATTTTTTTTTT
>MDTG01289487.1_pt1 | contig 25475 bp, 26 predicted proteins | sample 811421 | NCBI WGS metagenome assembly MDTG01 (sample SAMN05326645, study PRJNA326480) | marine metagenome | isolation source: seawater | place: Pacific Ocean: South East | collected 2011 | reverse complement strand
GTCCTCCGTACTGCTTGTTGGATGAGAGTAAAGACTCTCTGATACCGGAATTAATCAGGCAGTTTTATTGATCGGGGTGTGGCGCAGTCCGGTAGCGTACTTGCATGGGGTGCAAGGGGTCGCTGGTTCGAATCCAGTCACCCCGACAAAACAAAAGAGGCCAATTGGCCTCTTTTGTTTTTTAACTTCAGCTTCTCTTACAACCAATACCCCCAGCCGCTTGTCTGTTTTCATAAAAGTATTAGTAAAAGAATGGTTTTGCGTAATCCTTTTTATTTTTCTGGCTTAACAGCAATTTGTTGAAACACCTTCTATTCATTTACGCTATACTATCGTTTTTGGTAGCCGGAGGCCTGCTTTTTAAAAACTCGGGTAAGGCCCCGCTTACATTGGGGGTATTCATTCTTATGCTAGGGCTGGAGATTCTGGTCTTTCTATATGGTACCAGCCCGTTCATAAACCTCTACCCGGAGTACTATATTCAGTATTACTATCTGTCAGGCTTTATCTTTGGTCCTCTTCTGCTTTGGCACCTTCAGCTTTGCATCCGCAAGTCTTTCACCTTGCGCCCGGTGCACGCCCTGCACTTGCTCCCCTTCCTTTTGGCCATTATCTACCTATGGGACATCCTTCAAATGTCGGGCATAGAAAAACTTATTTATATACAAGAAAACTTTATGGAGGTAATTATGCCCCTGAACTATGTAAGGGCCATGCACCTTGTTACATATGGTGTTGTTATGATTATACTTCTGGCTCGCAAAGGGTTTTCTCTAGCTCCCAAAGAGCGACTCTACACCTGGCTTATTACTGCCATTTACTTTATTTCTTGTGTCACCATTTCTTGGTTTACAGAGTTTGCCAATACCTGGAGAGACTTTGATGTGTATTATGTGATTACCTCCACACTCACCTTGCTAATTGGTTACCTACTCTATACCGACCCTGATTTTCTAAAGCAGATTACGCGCAAATACATGAAGTCGACCATTTCGGCCAAAGACAAAAAACGCATTAGCAAAAAGATCGAAGAAGCATTCAAGGATCCGAAACTATGCCAACGCAACGACCTCAGCCTTTCCGATTTCGCCCTGCACATTGAAGAAAAAAGCCACCACATCTCCCAAACTTTTTCAGAAGTGATCAACGAATCGTTTCAGGAACATTTGAACCGTCACCGTATAGAACTGGCCAAGCAGCTGCTTACTAATCCGGAATACAAGCGATTTACCATTGAAGCCATTGGCCAAAAAGCGGGTTTCAACAACAAGGTCACATTTGGGCAATCGTTTAGAAAATTTGCCGGCTGCACACCCTCTCAATACCGCAAGGAAAACCCCAGTACCAATCGTAAAAGTTGTTAATCCCAATTGGAATTAACAACTGCAAAGCCTATTTAACGGCAATGCGCTCCCACACCACGTACTTTCACAAGCATGAAAGTGGCACCACTATATTCATCATTGGCTTTGGTTCTTTTACTAAGCCTGAGCAACTGTAAGAAAGACGACAGTGTTTCTCCATCCAATTGTGGTGATGATTTATCTCCCCCACTTAAACAAAGCTATGAGCGCGATGTGGCCGGTATTGCCATAGCTTATATGTTAGAAACAGAACATCCCCTGGCCCACGAAATAGAATTACCCGGTTCAGTAACCGATAAAATATGGGGTGGACTCGATGCCATTTTCCGCAGCACTCTACCCCAAAGAGATTCCATTTTTTCTCAATACTGTGTACATCATGTAGTGAATAATCAGGCGGTTTACAGCTGCATTGCCCAGGTAAATGAAGACTCTGAAGTGGCCCGAGCCTGGGCTTCAGGAGAAACAAGCACCGGCATAGCCGCAATAGACGGGCTTTTGGAAACATATGGCTTTAGTCTAACACAGTACAACAACCACACAGCCGTAATTCGTACCGATAGGTTGTTGAACATGCCTGCTTTTGCCCGGGCCCTGAAAGCCAGCCACCGCGATATTACCAATGCACAACCCAACCTACTAACAGCCGGTGCGGGCAGAATATACTACAATCAGACCCATGACATTCGCTACTACGACTTTGTGTTTGAGTGGCACGACTGCTACGATTTATGCGATAACTATCACCGCTGGAAATTCAGTGTAGACAATCTATGCCGTGTGGCCTTTTTAGGCACTGAATCAGGGGGAGTAAACGGCTCACAACCCTTGCCGGAACCCTTAAACTGCGGTCTTTAACCAACCATAACCATGAAAAGAAAAACAATTGCAATCGTTTTGGCCACCCTGGCACTTTTTGCCTGGAATGCCATTTCATGGATGGGGCTGCCCTTTCACGGGCAGTCTCTCCAGCCCCTACCCGATGCCGTGGTAGAGTTTACCAAACTTAGTAGTGTTCGTCTGGAAGATGGAGTATATCATTACCCCGGTTTTCCGGAAGACAACAGTCCGGAAAGCCTCCAAAAGTTGGAACAAAAACTGGCTACAGGCCCCCGAATCCCTCTAATGGTGTACAAATCGGGGCCATCACAATTGTTCAATCCGACTGATTTTTTGCAAAGCCTCCTCATTAACCTTTTTACTGTTGGTGCTCTCTATCTTCTTTTAGCACAGGTAAAACCTCAAGACTTGCGAACCACCCTTTTGGCTTGCCTGTTAGCCGCCATGCTAACAGGCTTTGCCTCCGATCTGGCCCTGATGAACTGGTACAAGTTATCGTTGGAGTTTGTAATTCCCAACATGGCCGATCATATTATAGGCTTCTGTCTGGCCGGGATCATCCTCTTTTCTGTATTCTTTAAAAGACTCACCTATGTGGCTTAAAACGAGCCTTTGCCTTTTAATATGTATCCTTGGCATAAGGCCTGCCAGTGCTCAGACTAACTCAACCGACAGCCTGCTATCACTAGCTGTGCAAAACAATGATTACGACCGGGCTAAAGAGCTGTTGCCAGCGGGGGCAAACCCAAATACCCTCATCGATAATGGCCTAAAACCCTCCGTACTAATGTATGCCAGTGCCTTTGCCGATGGAAAAGTTATGGACTTACTTTTGGATGCCGGAGCCGAGCTCAACTCACTCGATGCAAATGGAGACCCAGCCCTGAATTGGGCGGCATACTATGGCCATGCAGCCCATATGAAAAAACTCATAGCCGCTGGAGCCGACATATCTATTCACAGTAAGCACGGCAACGCCCTGGATGTAGCTTATAGGTTGTGGCATGCCGATTCGGTCATACAAGTTTTCAAAGGTACCACACTCGATAGCGGAACACCCCGGCTATTGGAGCAACTCATCCGGGCTGTGCGATCGCGACAAAGCCACTGGTTGAAAAAAGAGCTTCCAAAAAGCATCTACATCAATCGGCTCGATGGGCTTGGACAAGGCCCTCTGCATCATGCCGTCAGAATCAATGCCCCGGAAATAGTTGCACTTCTATTGGCCAACGGTGCACAACCCAATCTGTTGAACCGGGTTGGGCAAAGCCCCCTTGCCATTGCCGCACGTTACGGGTATCTGCCTTTGGTTACTCAACTCTTAGAAGCCGGGGCCAACCCCAATCTGGCTGGTGAAAGCTATGGCCTCACTCCGCTCATTGGTGCTGTTGTGGGAGGCCATTTGGATGTAATTAAAGCACTGATTGAAGCGGGAGCAGATTTGGATCATCGCGATGTAATCAACCAATCTACGGCTTTGCACTGGGCTATATTCTACGAAAATACAAAAGCCGCCCGTCTACTTCTCGACAAAGGAGCCAGCTACACAATAGCTTGCTTCGATGGCTCTGAAACGGCCTATACCCTGGCTCTGGGCTACGGAAACGAAGAATTAAAAAGCTATATAGAGCAGATACGCAGCACGAACAATCAATTGATAGGCTCTTGGAAGCTCTCGCAAATCGACTACATCTACTCCGACACCACCTACACTTTTCAGGGTCAGGAAGGTAGTTTGCTGATTGGCCGCAACCGCTATAGCATTGTGTACACCCCAACCGCCAAAGCCCGAAAAGCATTTTCTGCTTTATCTGCCCCAAGCGACAAGGAAACCATAACAGCTTTCAGAAATATAGTATTTAACAGTGGCCCCTATAGCCTCATGGACGAACATGTATTTCTGGCGGTTCCGGACATAGCCAAGGTACCCGGTTTTGAAGGTGGCCGACAATACTATGCTTTTACAATAACCCAGGATACACTAAGTCTGAAACTTTACGATGAGACCTACCCCAATGGTCAAAAACCCGAGTGGCACGGTCAACTGGAAGTACTATTAACATTTAAGAAGGAAAAATAACCCCATTTATGAGAGGACTATTACTATTCATCTTCATAGGTCTTTCTATGCAAGTTGCAAAAGCTCAAAACAACCAACGCATATCTATTGCTGCCATGACTGAGAGTATGGCCTTTCCGTTTACACGGTTTACGCCACTGCACCCGGGTATGGAAATGAGCTACGAGCTCAATGAAAAAAAACACACCAACAGGCTCAGTAACATGAACCTGCAATTGGGTTGGTATTTTCACCGCAAAGTAGAAAACGCCTTCTACCTGAAGGCCGAATGGGCAGTGAGTTTTAAGATTAGCGACTCGTTTACAGCCGATGTCTATTATGGAGCAGGATACATGCACGTGTTCTACCCCGGTAAAGTGTATGAGCTAAACCCCGATAGTGGCACCTTTGAAAGCATAAAACAAACGGGCCGCCCTCACTTGCTGGCCAATGCGGGCCTGGGTTTCACTTATCGGAACTCATCGGCCTGGGAGCCATTCATACGCCAGGATTTCGCCATTGAAACTCCGTTTGCCAATGGTATCCCCGTAATGGTACACTCATTTCTGAAAGCAGGTACTCACATAAAACTTCAGCAGAAATGAACCGAACCTATTTACTTCCGACCCTTTTCATAGTTCTTTTGTGGGCTTGCGCCAATCCCGATATATACCCCGAAAGCTACTATAGCTGCTCGTTCAACTTCAACGATTCCAGCCAAAATCATCCCAGGGCAGCGGTTTATCAGGAGATTCTGGACAGAAACCGGGAAGCAGGAATTGTGGGTGCTGCCATGATGATTAAAGACAGTGATGGCGTGTGGATTGGAGCCAGTGGCAAGGCCGATATTGCTTCGGGAATCGATGTGGCTCCTTGTAGTCCCTTTCTGATTGCCAGCATCAGCAAATCGTTTACAGCCGCCACCATAATGGCCCTTAAAGATGATGGCCTATTATCATTGGACGACCCCGTAACGGAATGGGTGGATGGCAAAATAGCCGAGAAACTCGAGAACGTGAAGGGTAGTACTTTGCGCCATTTATTGAGCCACACCAGTGGTATTCCCGATTATTATACCCTGCAATTTGAATTGGATCGGATTAACCGCGAAGACAACGGCTGGACTCAGGAAGAAGTATTGGCCTATGCTTTCGGCAAAAAAGCCACCAATGCCATTGGAGAAACCTACTACTACTCCAATACCAATTACCTGCTATTGGGCATGATCATAGAAAAAGCCTCAGGGCTATCGCTTCAAGAAGCCTACGAGCAAAAAATCTTTATCCCGGCCGGGCTTTCTAGTGCATACTACAGCACCACCCGGCCCATTCCACCGGGCACTGTAAAAGGCTATGTAGATATTTACGGCAACGGTCAGTATGTAGAAAGTGAGTTTCTCTACAGAGATGAGCTAAACACAGCCGATGGAGGCATAGCCATAAATGCTTACGATCTGGGGTTATTTTTCGAAAAATTGCTCAAGGGCGACATCATTAGTGAGCAATCATTAGCAGAAATGACTGCCTATAAAGACTTACCTTCCGATTGGGTAGATGAGGATTTTGGCCATTTCCAAAATGGTCTGGGGCTAGAACACAACCACACCCCCTATGGCAATTCCAGCGGTCATACGGGAGGTATCGATGGTTTTCTAACCATTGCCCAATACTTTCCTGAGCACGATGCCACGTTTATTCTGCTGGTAAACAGCGGATCATATGAAAACCAACAACGGCTGAACATATACAGAGAGTCACTAAAAGCGATGTTTAATGAGTAGGCTACTTTTGAGCACCATCTCAATTTTTCAACTCCTTCAAGGCTGCAGCGGAGATCTTAGCCGGCCCGTTATGATTGATGGGCAAATTAGCACTACGGAATGGGCCGATGCCCACGTTGTAACCCTTGACTCGCTCAATAGCATTTATTCAAAGTCGGATGAGTACTACTACTATGTGGCCGTAAAAAGTAAGCTAACTAAACCCTTGTATGTCGATGTGTTTATACAACAAGCCTCCGGTTTGCTCAATATTCACGCATCTTCCCAACTCGGTGCACGCTCATTGCCAGACAGCACCTGGACAGACACCGAACCACCCACTCTCTGGGGGTACACGGTTGGCTGGACGGCCAACACCGTGCGCTTCGACAGGAAAAAAATGCAGCTTGCCCGAGACAGTATGCCGGAGGTCAACCCTTACTCCAGCAGCTACATAGCCTATGATGGCATGGAGTTTCAGTTTAGCAAAAAGCACTTCGACTTAAACAATGCCCTATGGCGCATAGAAATCCGCAATATGATTGGGCCGGAAGGTTTTCAACCAGTGATCTTCCCGGTCAATTCAACCCGAAAACAAACCATTAACTGGACCACGCTAAACTTTTAAACCATGAGAATTTTTGCCTTGCTCTTTTGTTTACACCTATTCTACTTACCCATTAAGGCCAAACAACTCAGCGGACTACCCGAAGGCACTACCTTGCATAAGCTTACCCTGTCAAACGGTTCCTTTTGGGCTGTAGACTATGGTGGGGGCCATATTTTTGCCAGCAATGACCTCGGTAGGTCATGGCAACAAAAAGCCCATTTAGGAGCAGAGTTCTTTGAAGACATACAGTTTACGGATTCCCTGACAGGCTATGTATGCGGAGACTACGGCTATGTTTATAAAACAACCGATGGCGGAAACCACTGGACCGAAATAAGCCCATTGGTTCCCGGCCGAATTAAGGAACATTACCGAAACATTCCAGGCAAGAACCAGCAACCGAAAGGGGTTTTTGTGGCTTACTACGACATGCACTTTAAAGATGCACAGAACGGCTACATCTCAGGATTTAGCACCGAGCCATCGGCTGAAAAACCTTCATTTTCACCCATAGCTTTTACCACTACCGATGGTGGAAAAACCTGGAATCAGATTAGTCGTCAGTTGCTTAATACCGAAGATTATAGAGCCGGGTCTCCGGCCTACATGAACGGGATGTTCTACCTGAACGACCGGCAGATTTGGAAGACCAGAAAGGTGAATAACAACTGGGTGGTACAGCATTCGGAGGATGGAGGAAATACCTGGGAAAATGCTTTGCTTCCGGGTTTTAAGCCGGACGACCGGTGGGTGCTCCGAAAAGTACTTTTTCAGAATGCCAACGATGGTTTTGTAATTGGCGGAACTCTGGACGAAGACAGCCCAAAAGCCCTTGTTTTCAGAACCAGAGATGAAGGCAATACCTGGTCCGTATTGCCCAATGAATGGCCTCACCTGCACGATGCCTTGCTGGTGAGCAATACTTTATTTGTGACCGGCAAAAACGGACTTATCGACTCCATTTCACTTAACTCAGGGCCTCGCTGGACCTCCCTACAGCACTTACCGGAAAACTACTCCATTGATGGCAGTGTCTCGATACACGAAATTCGCGATACCACTTATATGAGGGAAGTGAGCCGATCCCCACTTTATGTAGTGAAAAAATCGACCGACTTCACCTACATAGGGATACGATCCAACAACTTCACCATACTCAATGCCTATTTGGTAAATAATGATTCACTGAAGATACTTCATGCCTCAGCCGCTCTGGGTCAGGCAGATTACAAACGGTCCGGCCAACAACTAACCACACCAACGGAAAACTTCGAATGGATTTATCGTGACCCGGCTTCATGGGACGAGAAACATCCGAATGGAGTCAATACTATTGAAGAGTTTTATGAACGTTTTGGCTGGACGGCCAACACCTGGACCATGGGCTCTTACAGGGAGTTCGAAATGGTTATTTCCAATCAACACTTTGACAAAAACACCCAACTCGTGGTGAGTTTTGGTTCGCTGAAAGAAGACACCTATGGTATTCGCTTCTACCTCAATGGTGAGGAAATTTCACTCACCGGCACCCCGGCTAACGATAAGTCGCTGCACGATGGCTACCTGATTAACCCAATTTCACTAAACCCTGCACTCCATGAAAAGTAAGTGGATGCTTGTGTTTTCAGGGTTGCTCCTGGCCTCATCTGTTCAGGCGCAAGGCATAGCTCTCGACTCACGAGATGGACAGGAATACCCCACTTTGCCCTTGAATGGGCAGGAATGGTTTACCAGAAATGTTTCCTACCAAGGCTCTGAAGTCTCGGCACTTTGCCCGGTGGAAACTGACTGCCACACCCTGGGACTTTTTTACCACTGGGCCGACACTGCCAAAATTTGCCCGGAAGGCTGGCAATTGCCCTCCTTCGCCCACTTGTTAGACTTGATTGCAGGATTAGAAGGCGAGGCCAATAGCCGGGGAGGCAAACGGGTTCATCGCCAGGTTTTGGATCCTTTGAACATAGAAATGGCGGGCATTTACCTTGCTGAAAACGAAACTCCCCTGCGTGCCCGAGGCTCCATGGAAGTTTGGCTGAGCCGCACAGATACGGTCTGGAACAACCCTGCCCCCGAAAGTCAACCATACAACGGCCTTAAAATCATAGGCCTTCATCTCTACCATCAGGGTAAAGACAGCACAACCATAGAGCCAACCTACATCAGTGCAACTTCAGACATGCTCATTAACTGCCGATGCATTAAGAAACAATAGCCCTAAACCGATATGAAAAGAAGTATCAGCGTCTTTCTAGTGCTTATTACCCTTGGCCCTTCCGCGCTCTCAACCCTAAATGCTCAAGGTCATTATCCCGTTGGTTACCGGGCCATTGAATGGGTCGATTCGCTTCGTCAGGAAAATTCACTCCACAATTATTTGAAAGAATCACCCGAGCAGCGTTACCGTAAGTTGCTCATTCATGTTTGGTATCCGGCCATTGCTTCTACCCAACCTGAATACATGAGTCATAAAGACTACCATTGGGCGGTAGAAGAGTTTCTGCAACAAAAAGTACCCGATGCTGCTAGCCGTACACAGCAAGAGGAGCGCCTGCTCTCCTCACTCCCCCTGACCTCGGCCCGTAGCCTTTTTGAAGAAAAATCGCTGGCCATTAAGAATGCCCACCCCATAGAATCGGCTTTTCCTCTTTTAATTCATTCAGGGCATGTGAAGGCTCAGTGGGCCTTCCACGAAGCAATGGCGCAGAAGGGTTTTATTGTTTTGGCTGTGGATGGTCTGGATATGCCTTATCAGGAACTTAGCTCTGTTGAAGATTTGCTTTTTGGTCTGCGCTTTATAACCGCACATTTGGGGTTGAAATACAAGAGCCTATTAGGTTTGGGCAGTGGTTATGGAGGGGCTGTTATCTTCGCGCTACAACAGGCCACCGGCATATTGGACGGTATTATTTCATTTGACGGTACAGAAACCTGGAAAGGCAGTACCAAACATTTTCAAGAGCTCTTCCCCCTGCACTATCAAATTCAAAAACTCAACATACCTTATGTTATGGTGCATGGGCCAGATACCAGCCGCATCGATAGTTCGTTTCAAAGCACATTCCGCTATGCCAACCAGTACTGGATTCGCCTGGCTGACAGCCTGGCCACTCATGGTTTATTTCAATACCCACATGCCATTAACCAGTACCGCAGTGCCCATATGGCCGAAGCTTCGCAACATTTGCTGCAACTAAAGGTGACACTCACAGAAGCCCTCAACAATTCACTCAACGACACTATAATGGAGCCTTTTGGCTTTATTCGGAAGCCGGATAAACTCACCCACTTCCCTCCGCTGCCCCCTCCTCTTCAAAAGGAGGAAATCGTGAAACTCAAAGAGCAGCTAGGCTGGAGTGGGCTCAAAGAGCTTCTGCAAACACAATTGGCCAAAGATGCCGGCTTTGTGAGTTTTGACCCATTATTTCTATTGGGGAGAGACCGAACGTGGACAGGACAAATTGAAGATGGTTTGCCCTATCTGAAACTAGCCAACGAACTGTTTCCGAGCCGGCCGGGAGCTTATATAGAGTTACTTAAGGCCTCTTACTGGCTCAAAGACACCAAGCTGAATCAGCAATACTTAAAGCACATAGAATCGGCTCTGGAGCATTCACTCATTGAAGATTCGCCTGCTCTGCAAAAACTCATGGAGCGATATAGTCTCGGCCATCAATGAATACATTCCCAACTCATGTATAACCAAAAACTCATTTCTCTATGCCTTTACTGGCGTTTATATACATAAAGGGCTGAGATTTTAAGCTAACTCGCCCGAGACGCAATTATCTCCTTTTTCTAAACGACAATCACCTCTGACCAAGTGCGCAAAAACACTTAACAGGAAAATGATAGAGTTAACTATCAGCCTCGGCTGTTTTGTAAAAGAGCGTATTCACATTAGCTAATAAACGACCAGTCGTTGATCTCCCTCTGGGTCTGTTAGCTGTACGGCCAAAAACGTATGTGGATAATTTTGTTGATAAGAATATTCGAAGGAAAATTTCTTGAGGTAAGGTGTTGAACCTGCAACACATTTAAGAAATCTTTTCATTATATTTGAGATACAGAAAACGAGAGCGATTCTTTGAACTCCGCGAGACTTGATAAGCTTCCAAAACTTATCAAGGGTGTTTCATCGAATTGTGTGAGGAAAGCTTCCAAACCTTTCCTCTTCTCATTTTCTATATCTCTTCCAATAGTATCAATACCAGTAGTATCTCTATCTATTAGATGTCTTAAAGTTAGTTATTTAAAAAATTATTTTAAATTATTAGTAATAAAATTTTTATAACTACTTCTTCTTCCCCTCTTTCTTTTCCTTGCTTACAGATACTTTAAGAACATCATCAAGACTTCCTTTTATCTGTAACTTGTCCTGCTTATTCTTCTGTGTTTCTTTCTGTTTCTGTTTCTTCGACATAGTTTAAAGTTATATAAAAAGACTACCCCTATTACAAAAGGGTAGTCATCTAATGTTATGTTCCCAATATTCTTCACTATTGAGATATTCTAATCTAACAAGAAACTTATTCTTGTACATTCTAGCTTCAAATGAACCATCTTCATCAGGGTAGTTCCAATTCAGTTTTTCACAAAGACGTTTCCACCATCTGTGTTCTTCTTCAATTTTCTCCTGCCTGTTTCTATAAGGATGATTCAAAGACTCTTTTTGATATTGTAATAACAAATCCTCCATATTTATGCTGTTAATTCATCATAAGACAAATAGCTTTCGCTTTCCCTCAAGAACTTATTGAACTTTTCTCTGGGTGTGGAGGCTCTTTCATTGAACCTTGCAGCAAACTCATCAAGGTATCTCTCTAGGTGTTTATCGCTAACCTGATGATATATTCCGTATAGGCCTCTTTTAAGTACGCTCCAAAAGTTCTCAATTGTATTAGTATGAACCTCCCCGTCAACGTAGACCGAAAGTGAGTGATTGATTGTTTCGTGGTTGTACCACTTGCCCAACCCACTGTAGCCCTTGAACTCATCGGTGTTCAACCTAGCCCCTTCGGGTACGTGCTGTTCGATGAATGAAACCATATTCTCCTTTGTGGCGTTGGGGACGTGCCTTAAAACAACCTTTCCAGACCGTTCGATAAGCCCCAGGACAATTTTCTTCTCCTTGTATGGCTTGCCATCATTTCTCAGGAGCTTGTTTTCCCTTGAACGCCTATGCCTGAAGTGCTTGTTGGTCTCCCTTCCGCCTATGTAGGTTTCATCGGCCTCTACCATATTGTTCTCACCTAACATTGCAGGAGCTTTCTCCTTCAGCATCTCACGTATTCTGTGAAGCACGAACCAAGCCGTCTTCTGGGTTATTCCTAGGTCAATTGATAGTTGAACGCTGCTTATTCCTTTCTTGTGGTTGGTGGCTAGCCATATAGCTGCAAACCATGTCCTAAAAGGGATCTTACTGCTCTGAAAGATTGTCCCGACCTTTACAGTAAACTTCTTATCGCAAGAACTGTCTGAACATCTCCAGCCCCTGTTGGTCTTGTAGGGCTTTTCCTTACCGCAATGAGGACAGGTTGGATTTCCTCCCCAGCGGATTTTTTCATAATACTCAATGGCTGTTTGTTCTTCCTTGAAGTAGTCTAACAACTGGGGCAACGATTTGAAGTTCATAACGATTCGTGTTTGAGCTATAAATATAATAAATTGTATTATATTAAATAACTTTGTTGATACTAATTTAAAATTAATTGCATTTTTATAATTACAATTATAATTATTTATCTTATCAACTTTTTCGTTACAGAACAAACGCTTATATTTGTAATGCAAAAGGGATAGCTCTCACTACCCCTTTTGACCTCTAGGCTAGTAGAGGTTTTTTATAAAAGAGTTGAGTATACTAAACTCGGTGTAGGACTGGCTAATGAGACCATCTTTCACCCTCTAACAAATCATTTCGGGAGACCCTTTGGGGTCTCTTTTTGATTTGTTGATAGCAAAGGTATAGAACAGATTTTTAAATGTTCGAAAAACCGTAAAATCACGCCACTTTCAGTTTCTTGAAAAGCACAAAAAATCAGCCAATACAATGAGTAGAGGCCGATTTAAAAAATTTTAGGGTGGAAATTAAATGGGTAAAATAAGCTACAATTCTACCGTTGCGAGGCACTTGAATGTGCTTTTTAAATTAGAGCTTTGCTTGTCGTCTAGTTCAATGATTACTTCCCCTTTGTCGGTCTTGAACTTAATACTTTTGACCTCCTTTTCTATGAGAGCTCTCAACCCTTCAATAGAACCCTGACCGAATACAACAGTATAGCCTCCTTCACAATCACTGGGGAATGAGTTGTTGAGTTTTGAGTTAGTTCCATCCTTATAGGTGACTATCATGGGTTCATTACCTTTCAGGCAGACACTGGCTTCTTCATTCAATAGAACACCAAAGCTTATTCTGCGCTCCTGAAGGATAAGCCCTATGGCGAAAACGTCCTCTCCCTTTTTAATGATTATCCTCTCGTTCTGTTGGGCGAATTTTATTCCTTGAAGGGTCTTGACCGTTATGTACTTTGAACAGTCATCCTGCCCTGAGCATAGAAAGCCCATAAGGCACAAAAGTGTAACTAGTGCGGTTTTCATTTTGGCAATTTTTAAGTTGTTGAAAAGAAAAAAGATAGCGTGGTCTTTAATCTACACTGCCAACTTAGGGTATCGCCAAACACCCGTATCTCACAATGCAGACAAAACCACGCATATGGGCGTGGTAATAATCTCGCATTCGTAAGACACTTTTAAACTTGGCGATTTCTAAGTTGTCGAACACAGATTAGTACTCACTAATATCCTTGGCCTTAAATTTAATAAAAATTCCCTCCGGCCAGCCTTTTGTATATCAAAGTTATTTTTGGATTATTTTTATTAACTTTATAATCCTAAAAGGGACAATTTTTGAGGAGTTAAAGAACCCCTCGTTTAACAGTTTGGAAATAGCTATTATGGGGTTGTGCTGCTTTGAGCAAATGAGGCGTTAAGCAGTAAACCTTTCAACCTGTATATTCTTGCAGGTCTTCTTAACGATTTTCAAACTTAACAATTCTTAGAGAGAGAGGGAGATGTTGAGCATTTCCCTTTTTCTTAAAGGAAAAGAACCAAGGGAGTTATCCGTTCCAGTTTACGACACTGGGGATTTCGTTTAGTTCTTTCACTATTGAAACTAAAGACCTTTACAAGTAGGGATGAACCTTTAGTCTTATTAACAATTTGGTTCAAAGGAGGAGGTGTTCATAAGCCTCCTTCTTCTCTAACTGTAAAGGTAATGAAAATAAATCTTAATTCTCTTTAAAGAGGCCTTTAGGGGTGGGTGTTCAGGTTACACCCTTTATGTATATAAACGCCCCTTTACTTACCTGCTATGTTTCTGAAAAATACGCTGAACCGGCCGACTGGAACCGACTGGTAAAAGCGTGGTCTATTCTGAATCGGCTCCGTCCGGCCGACATTAACATTGTATTGCTTACGGACTATCTGACAGCCGGAGCACACTACAGCCTGAGGGCTGAAATAAACCTTCCTACGTTGTGGCCCTCTGAGGGCATAAAACAACTTCAGAAAAGCTTTCTCGAGTTGGTACAGGATATTGTGGGCATTCCTGAAGAAGATGTTTTTATAATGACTCAACGGGTAGAATCAGGACATGTAATGGACCGTGGAAAACTGGAGGAATGGTGAAATACGGAGCCTTCATACTCTTTCTATGCGTTGGTCTGAAGGCCATAGGCCAGCAAGGCACATTTCTACGCCTGGGTACGGGGGTGCAAACCGTGCAGTCGTACGATCTAGCCGGGTCTCCCCTCAGCTATTCCGGATATGGTTTCCCGCTTACTCTGGGAGCTTCCCTAAACACTCGGCAATACACGCACCGGCTCAATATACAAGCCACTTCGAGTCTTTTAACCAACGCCTACCCCATGCGCACAAAGGTGGGTACTGAAACAAGGGAATGGCATTGGGTGGATATTAGCTATACCTTACTTTACAGCCTCAAACAAAAATCGCTGTGGGTACATTCCCTGGGTGGCTCATTGCGTTCCACCACTTTTTTCAGAGTCTATACTCCTTTGGATGGCTATAGCTGGGAGTCGGTCAACGGTTTGTTTGCGGTGTATAGTGGCGCCTATTTACCGGGTAAAGAACAAGTAGGCTGGCAGGTGCAGCTTCCTATACTAGCCTACCTTCACCGCCCACAGTTCACTTTAGATGAAGTTTTTCTGGCCGACCTTTTTCAGAAAAAGGGTATAGTAAAATACGGTGAGTGGTCATTACCCTTCAATGGCTTTTGGCAATATACCTTACAGGTTTTCTATGCTCGGGAGCTCTCTGATGCACTCAGCCTGCGCTCCGAACTAATGTTCGAGCATTACAAAATTAATTATCCCAACGTGTCTAAAGGCATACGCCTGCAATGGTTGGTTCTATTGGAATATCGGTTGTAAGTATGAAAGAATGGATTGCCCTGATTTTCGTCCTATTACTAAACGGCTGCCTGATGGAAGAAGCCGAAAGGAGTAATAAAGAATTGGTTTTAAGGCATTTGTATGAAACCACCAAGGCATACTATGCCAACTTTGACCAACGACCGGATTTTGAAGCGGCTTACCGGCTGGCTCAAGACGAGCTAAATGCCCAAACTACAGAAAGCGAATTTTTTGTTATTTGCTCCCGACTACTTGCCAGTCTTGAGGATCCGCACATTCGTTTGGTAACACCCGACAGCACCTTTCTTACCTTCAATTACCTAAACTATGAGCGAACGGTTGATTTAGCCCGAATTAAAAACCACTATCTGCAGGACTTATATTCTGAAAACAGTCGGGCAGTTTATGGTCGGTTGGAACAAAATATTGGCTACCTCTACCTGCCTGACTTTACTGACTGGACAATCTACAACCAACCTCCACCCGAAATTCAGGAGGCTATGAACGCCCTGCGTTCCACGAGTGGGCTAATAATAGACCTACGCAACAACGATGGCGGCAGCGCTATATATGCTCAGGCTCTTGCCGCCTACTTTACACAAAACCAGCTTTTGTGGCATCAATCGTTCAATAAAAACGGACCACTACCCAACGATTTCGATAAGGCCTATCAGTGGTTCGTCAATCCTTCAATTCATTATTACTACAACAAACCGGTGATAGTGCTCACCAGCCGCTATACAGTAAGTGCGGGAGAACGGTTTGTACTGGCCATGAAGCTCCTGGAAAACGCTACGGTAATAGGACAGCGCACAGCAGGGTCCCAGGGCTCGGTGAGGGGATTCGAAATGCTCAATGGCTGGTGGTTCTCCCTTACGTTCGAGAAAATTCTGGATGCTAATGGCTACAACTGGGACTATTTGGGCATTGCCCCGGATCGGGAAATAAATACTACGCTAAGCCAATTTCCGGAGGGTAAAGACCCTTTGTTGGAGGAGGCCATGGAAGAGCTTGGCCATTAAGCGTAACAGCTACCACCTGGCCTTTTTGCCTCGTACGTCTACATGAATGAAACCACTATGCCGACTATTTTTCTTGTAAAAGCCCAGGCCACCAATAAACTTTTTGTACTCCTGCTTATTGTATTCTGCCTCTACAAGGTTATAGAAGTAGCGCACGTCCTTATCGTTTACTACCCCATCATTGTTAAGATCGTCCATTTGTCCGTCTCCATTCTGATCAATAAAAATATCGGCAGCCCCGCCCCACACGTGGCGACTGTAGGGCACATTACCAATGGACTTGTTATAGAAAGGGGTACGATAGCCGCTAATGAAGCCAAAGGTTTCGATGGCGAGACCTTCTGCCTGAGCAATGGCCAACAGGTATTCCAACTTGAGCAGTAAACGTTCTCTCACAATTAGGTACTTGGGGTAACCTCCGGCTTGCTTACACAAAAACTGGCTTATGTTGAAATGTGGAGTGAGTTGAAGGTTGGCCGTGGCCTCTGTAACCTCAAACAAGCCTTTGGGGCGTTCATAAATTGGATCATTGTTGAGCATTCTGGCCGGATAGTTGCCTATACGATATCCGTTGAGGTATTCTCCCTTTTTATTGGACATAGGCGTAAGCACCAGAATGTTCAAGACCATTCGTTCTTCGCCCTTGCTAATAGCAACGGAATATGCTCCAGGCTTGGCAGGGGCTTCTACTTTATAGGCCATAACCGATATGTTGATCACGGAAAGGTCATTGCCCTGCAGCTCAAAATCGGTATTGGCCGAAACATCAAGTACCTCACCGGGCATTACAAAAAAACTAAAGAGGCTATAGGGTACTTCTTCACCGTTGACCAACACATGAAACGAGAGTTTATTTTTTGCCAGGGCAGCGCTACTTAGTGCTACCAGAAGCATTAGTGTAGAGGCTATTCTAACCATGAGTTAATTAAGGTTGGGAGCACTTTCCGAAAGGGCACTAATTACCGCGGCATCTCTCTGGTACACATCGTTTCTAAATTGCACGCCATCTTCATCGACCCAGGCCGTGAGGTAAAGAATATGCACACTGAGTGGCTTACGCAGCATGACAGTTTTATCTCTGCCGGTTTCCAACACCGCTTTTATTTTCTCTGTATTCCAATCGGGCATTTCAGCGATCAGGTAATTGACAAACGAAAGGGGTTGGTTGAGACGGATACATCCGGAACTAAAGGCTCTGTCGGGTCTATTGAAGAGTTCTTTGCTGGGAGTATCATGAATGTAAATGTTGTACTTATTGGGAAACATGAACTTAACAGCTCCAAGGGCATTGGCCGGGCCGGGTTCTTGCCGAATGGTATAGGGGAAATAGTTTTTAGAGAGCTTGGCCCATTCAATACTTTCTGCAGCTACCTCTTGCCCTCCCTGCAGCACTTTCATTTGCTTGGTTTTCAGGTAGTTTACGTCTTTTTTCACTTCAGGAAGTACATCGTTGAAAAGAATGGTTGGGGGTACCGTCCAGTAAGGGTTCAGCACAAAATAGGTCATTGTATCGCTGAAAACCGGGGTTTTCCGAAATGGCTTGCCCACTACTACCCGCTGCTCAAAGGTGAGCGAATCGAGCTTAAATACTTTCATTTTATAATCGGCAATGTTTACAAACACATAATGATCGCCCAAGTCTTGGTTTATCCAACGAAGCCGCTCAAGATTGGCTTTTATCTTGGCTATCTTGGCTTCTACCGACACATTGAGGGTAGCCAGTGTTTGTTTACCTACATTGCCATCGGCCTCCAGCCCATGGTGTTGCTGAAAACGCCTTACTGCCTCGGCCAGCTCTTGTGTATACTGATCGTTGGGTTCTTCTTCCATAAGAAAATAGCCTTCTATGGAAAGTCGGTATTTGAGCGATTGTACCCGGCTTCCGCTCATACCCGGCTTCAATGTTTCTCCAGCTTCAATGGTATTCCAGCCACCGTTTTGTCTTATTTCGCGGTAGTGCATTAGTGCGCTCACCAAGCCACGATAGCTTTGGCTTTCGGGCTGCAATTGTTCAAATTGCTCTTCCATATTGCCTTGTTGCAGGCACTTTTTCAGAAAGGTTTTTGCATTGCCCTCTCTACGCACTGCCTGCCATTCGCCTTCTACTTCTTCCGGGTTTAGCTTTCCATTGAGAAAATGACTGGCGTATAAAAGAAAGGCATCGGTAAACAGTAAGTCGGCATCGGTGCTCTGCGACTCCACAGGATCGGCATAAAGGCGGTTTAGCACCTCAAAGTGATAATCGGCCGGGGTAAGTCCATGATCATAGGCCTTATTCACCAGATTGAGAAAAGACTCCTGAAGGGGGCGGGTCCACACCCGTCTGAATTCATTTTCAAAATAAAATTCGGGCAGCAAGCGAACACTGTGAATTAGCTCACCTCTCACCTGCACAGGCACTCCCGCACTAATGGTTTCAGTGTATTTTCGAATGGCTTCATTGGACTGCCCCATGGTTGCCTGAACCACAACGCACCATAGAAATCCCAATACTGCTTTTCTTATTTTCATCGGTTACGCTTCTCTTTCTAATATAGCTTTCCTTTTGACGAATGTCTAGCAAAAGGTCACAGAAAACGAGCAGTCTTATTTACAGAAGTACTTGGTTTTGAACTAAAACTATGGCTTTGCCAAATGCACTGTATTAGTTCCAATTCCTGATTTTTCCCCTCAGGCACTGTAGGCTTCATTTGGTGATTGTGAATGGATTTTTGGGGAATACCAAAAGTTGGGTTGAAGGTATGGTAGAGAATTAAACGAAGGGTCAGAGAAGCTACAGATTAGACAAGGCAAGGGCACGTATTCCTGCCTAAGCGCTTCTCCCCATTTTGTGGGGCATACCGGATTCGAACCAGTGACCTCTGCCCTGTCAAGGCAGCGCTCTAAACCAACTGAGCTAATACCCCTTTTGCAAGCCTAAGCCCGGCTTGACGGTTTCTTAACGTCTTAAAAGACTCATTTGTGAAGATACCAATGATGCCAGTAGAGAAGCTCAAGCCATGCAACTTGAGCACGTACACCTGGAAACTCTAATAAAAAGACGGTCTCTCAACTGCCTTACAATTATAGCAATAATCTTAGTTTCTAGTGATGGTTGTACAGTTTTCTATAATACTCATCGGCCATTCGCGAAGCCCTGAAGTACTTATTCACATCGGCCATGCTCTGAAAGTTCATTTCCACCCATTGCTCGTGGTTTTTATAATACATGGGCACGATTTCCTCTTCAAGTATGTGCATCATATGGTCGGCATCCCATTGGTCTTGTTCGCCTTCCGGAGCGGTTGTATCGGCCTCCGGAATAACGAAAGCGTTTTTGCCATGCTCTCCAAACTCCAGAATCCAGCCATCGTTGGTAGAAAAGTTGAGCGAGCCGTTCATAGCGGCTGTCATACCTGAAGTTCCTGAGGCTTCCAACGGAATTCTGGGGTTGTTCAACCATACATCGGATCCTTTTTTCATCATGGCCGAAAGGCTCAGTTCGTAGCCTGTTAGGGTTGTGGCGTTGTGGTACTTTCGTGTAAAATGCACCAGCCAGTTGAAGGTGCTTACAGCCGAATGATCTAGCGGATAAGGTTTTCCTGCCCAAATCATTTGTACAGGGTAGTCTTTATTGTTGAGCAGGGCCTCAAAGCGAGCCACATCCCGGGCAATCAGGTCGGCCCTCTTGTATCCTGCAAAGCGTCTGGCCCATACAATAGTGAGTATATTGGGGTCAAAGATCTTCCCGGTCTGGTCGGCCACCAGTTGAAAAAGCTCGCTTTTCAAAGTCTTCTTTCTGCTAGTAAACTTTTTCACACTTCGTTTTTCATAGGCCTTTTCCAGTTCTTTATCGGTCCAGTAAGTTTTGTTCTGAGCGTTGGTAATTGGAATAATGTCGCAGATGTTGGTGTAGCCTCCCCACATGGCCGATGAAACTTCCTGATGTTTTTTGGATACGGCATTGGCTATTTTAGACAGTCTCAAGGCCGCCAGAGTGTGGTTGAACATTCCTTCATCTAAGCCAATGAGTCGATCTATTTCGCCAATAGAGAATCCGTTGAAGAACCCAAGTTTATGTAAGAAATTGGGGTCGTTTATCTCATTACCGGCTTTAACAGGGGTGTGGGTAGTAAACACCAATTTTTCCCTCACTTTTTCTACGCTTCCTAGTTTTTCCAACAAACGAAAAGCTGCGGGAAGGGCGTGTGCTTCATTAAAATGGTAAAGCTCTACCTCATGACCTAATTTTTCCAGAAGCTTGGCTCCCCCCACCCCAAGCAAAATGTATTGAGCAATGCGCGTAGCGATATTGTTGTCGTATAGTTTATGCGTGATGGTGTGGGCCAGGTGGTCGTTTTGCGGGTGGTCGGTAGAAAGCAAAAACAACGGGGCTGTGCCAAACACTTCGGGCGCCAGATAATACACCTTGACCTTAACCGGGTGGTTGTCGACCGTAATTTCAATATCGAAATCGAGCTCCTGAAGAAAATTATAGTGCCGTTCTTGCCAGAGTACATCCAACTCGTTGTTGTGTTTTCTTACCTGATCGTAGTAGCCGTACTTCCAAAGTATGCCAATACCCACCATATTTTGCTTAAGATCATAGGCACTGCGCATGTGCGATCCGGCCAAAAACCCCAGGCCTCCTGAGTAAATTTTAAGGGGCTGGTCGATGGCAAATTCCATAGAGAAATAGGCCACGGGCTTCTCATAGCCTTTACCAAATTTGTACGGATGCTTAAGTTTAAAATTCATGCGTCTGGCTTTTTAAGGAATATCAAAAATACAGATATGGCCGGTGCAGAACTTTGCTGTACTACAAAACTTTGATGCAAACGTTTGTGCATCACCAAGATTCCTTAAAGCGTAATGAAATCAATGAAATTATATCTCCCATTAATTCCTTGTTCATAGGAAGCAACGTTTGCAAGAATCACCAGCAGGGTCGAGGCTATTTTTTTCTTTGCCTTCCTTGCGAAGTACCTATTATGTTCCGCACGGGAGTTATTCCACTTTTTGTGGCCCTTGTTCAGGTTTCTTCACCCGATGCACTCAGTTATTGCTCTTTGGAGGTTTTGGTAGGTGCCACCAAGGCACCAATAGACTTGGCCAAAGACCAGGGGAGACTTCCTCTCGTCCTAATGAGGAAAAAGACTGAATCTGGAGGGTTGTTGATGCACTGCATGGGGTTTTAAAGCCAAACAGGCGTATTCATGAAAAAACCCTCCGAAGAGGGCTTTATGTTTTAACAGATAATTGATAGCATACCTACTCCTTCAAAACTATTTCATCAAAGTCAGTGGAGAGTTTTTTTACAAATGATCTTATAGAATCTTCACTTTTTTTATTTTCAACATAAAACTCAATTCTCTGATTTTGTCCTTTGTAGTTGAACGACAAGAAATTACCTCCACCTACTCGCAAACTTCGTGTTCCATAGCCATTCAAACCTACATTTTTGATTTCAAATACGATAGACTTCAATTCACTTATATCAAACCCAATATTCTTATAATTAATCGTTTTATCAGTAATAATAAGTAAATCTCCAGTTTTAATACTCAAATACTTCAGATAAATAATTATACCACTCAAAACAAAAACACCACTAAGAGTATAGAAATACATGTTCCATTCTCTTGAAATACCAAAAAGAAATGAGAATGAATCTAAATTAGGCCTAGCTGGAGTAAAAAAAAGCCAAACACCATAACCAACACCTAAGAGCACGTAGGCTAACAACTTGACCTTTCTAATCAAACCAAAATCCCCAGATTTCAGCTTCAACTGGGTCTTAGCTTCCAACTAATATCTTTTTAAGTAATTTATGACCCCCCCATCAGAAATGAGTCCTTTTTTCTCTTTCATTATAAGAGTATCATTACCGATAAAAGAGATTATATATTCTTTTCTACCTAAAATCAAGGTATCACCTTCCAGTCTGAAATCATAAAAAAAATCCTCGGTACTATAGTCCTTCACAATTGAGCCATTCATGAATTCGATATCAGATATTAAAGTAGTTCTTATCCCAGTGCTCATTAGTGTATCGCCATTCGCAGTAGTTCTTTCATAAGCACTCCATCTACCCATTATTTTCTCACCGTTTCCATTGACTGTTTCACCTTGGCAAGACACTCCGATTAAAAGAACCGATAGAGCCAAACACAAAAACTTATACCTACGCATCATCTTCTTCACTATTATTTACAAGTATGCTATAAAAATATCTAATTCCTTGCTCTCCCTCCTTCATACTCGACTCATACTCTTCCCTATTGTAATCAATTCATCTAATTGGATTATTAGCGGCATAGACATAAGGTGTCTGGAAATGATACTTGTTTGCAAATGGGTCTATGGTTGAAAACCTTCCAATCTGTGAATCATAATTTCTAGCTCCATAATTGTACCAATCCAGATCAAATTCTTCATTAAGCTCCTTTCCATTATACTTGAACCGATTTGATTTGGGCAAGGGCACACTAGAATACAATGCCTGTATATTCATCCCAAAAGAATAGTAATGATCTTCCTGTAGTATCTGGCCTCTGGTGTGGGTAATTCTCAGGCCATCGAAGTACACATTGTGAGTGGTGTTGCTCTCATTGGAGAGGTAGATGTAGGTGAAGCCGGCTTGTTCTACTGGTTTGGTAATCATAAGCTGCTGATGGACACCTAAAGCATCGCCTATCTGGTTATACCCTGCATCTACAAATCTAAAATCTTTATCGAATAGAATATAGTTGAGGTAGGCCCGGGGTTTTACACTTCAATACCGCTTTTAAAATACTATAATCTTTAATCCTCGTTTGTAACGAGGATTAGGGGGTTGTGGCGGATGGCCAGGTGTTCTACTTGGATTTTGAGTGTAGACCTGAGCCTGTCCAGGCCGTCAAGTCTGATGCCGCCCAGGATGGTGATTTCTAGCGGTGTTTTTTTGTAAGTGATGTGTTTTGCATTGGTGGTGACTAAACTTCTTTCCATGGAAAAAATATTTTTCACTGAATGACCCTTCGTAAAACTACCTTTTCCTTCTAAACTCAACAAGAACTATCCCGATTGTCTATGAACAATACTTCCCCTAATATTGTGAAAAACCCTGTTTTTACTACTTAAACCTGAACTATACAGCATGACTTTTGGACAAAAACTGGCGTCCTGTCGCAAGGAACAGAGGCTTTCCCAGGCCGAGATCGGAAAACGGTCTGGCGTTAACGGGGACATCGTGGGAAAGTACGAAAGAGATGAGATTAAGCCTTCTATTGACACGGCTGCCAAGATTGCCGATGCGCTAAACGTAACGATTGATTTCCTGGTGAAGGATGGTGAGTACCAGAACATCGACAATGATGCTCTGAAAAGATTGAGGCTATTGGAAAAGCTTAACCCCAAAGACAAAGATCACATCTATGCCCTGATGGACGCTTTCTTTGCCAAATACAAAATGGATTCTCTATTGCAGTAAAAACCCTGCCGAAGCAGGGTAGTATATTTCTATCAATCTGATTTGATATATTCTTGTCCATCCCAAAGTAAACGGTTCTTATTTATAACTTTCACATAATCCCCATCTAACCTTTTGTAGGTTAAGTATCCATAGTTAAAGCCTGGGACGCTTACTTCAAAAACATTCGAGGTAGGATCCTTCACTTCATATTCTTTTGTGAGTACTTCTCGTGCGCCAATATTCCTGCCTCTAAAGGAATAGGTGGGATAAATGCCTATGCTAAATTTCTGCACTTTCCCATTATTAGGGTTGGCCAGTACAATTCTGTTGGAATCAAAATATCTCAAGGTTTCATATTCTAGCTTTTGGACATCCGAATCAATGTAAAGATGATAAACAATACCCTTCTTATTCTTTCCACTGTTGCCCTCATTATAGCCTTCAATCGGACTCGAGATATCAAAGTATACTGAATCATAATTAGTCTTGCTTTCTTCTACTTGCAGATCAACTGGTAAATACAGTTTTGGATCACTAAACAATTTTATTAACCCATCATTTTCTAGTTCCCAGTATCCATACGCTATAGTATCGCAACATTCATAAGGAGGCATATGGGTTTGTTGATATGTGTCTATGAACAGAAATGAGTTTTGGTCAAACCTAAGTTGGATATTCTTATTTTCCTTTTGAAGGAATGTTCCTTCAATCTGTTCCGGTAACATCTTCACTGCCGAACAAGCGGAGATGAGAAAAAGAACAAAAAACAGTTTTATAAATTTAGTTACCATCCTTTTTTTGCTTTCTTTTATGCTTCTTATAATTTCTTATTCCCATTTGACGATTTTGCCATATTTGATGTAAAACAGGGTACACAGGCGTTCCATCTTTCTTTTTGAGATTCCCTATGTATTCCAAATCAATATCGTCACTTGATCTAACTGAGCCAGGTAAGGAGGATGGTTGATAACCAAATTGTGCTGTATATCCTGCTATCTCATCTGACAAGCCAGTAGCAGTTGTAGGTTGCAAATATCCACTACTTGTAAATTCCAACCCATTTTCGGAGTTAATTGATCTGGAAACATGTTCAATTTCATGAACATGTAGTGCATCCGAGCTTCCCTGAATATTTATAACACCATCACTGCCTTCTTTCACATAATTTGTCTCACCACTATTACTCACTAAATCAAAAGTTCTTTCGTGAGCACCGATTGCATCAATAGCTTCTATCGTGTTATCTAAACTTTCAGTACGTGAGTTAATGGTGGCTATTCTTCCTTCTAATTTCTCTGTACTTTTTCCCTTCGCCTCTCTTTTTGCTATTCTAGCTTCAAGTCGGCCTTTCTGCTTTGCCAGTTGTTCTTTCCTATTTTGTACATTCTGCTTCAACCTATCTGCCTCTTTCTGATCCTTCCAAATCATTCCATCTGGATCAATATATTTGATCGGGTTATTCTTCACATAATGATAGGGTGTCCATGCTTCTTGAGTAACCTCGGCTAAAGGATCTACCTGGATGAATCGTCCAATTGCGGGATCAAACAACCTAGCCCCGTAATCGTACCATCCGGTTTCCTCTTGGAGTTCCTTCCCGTTATATAGGTATTTGTTGGGCTTACTCAATGGAGCGGAAGAACTGAGAGCGTTTATCGAGAGACCAAAAGGATAATAATGATCTTCCTGTAGTACCTTGCTCTTGGTGTGGGTAATCCTCAGGTCATCGAAGTACACATCGTGAGAGGTGTTGCTCTCATTGGAGAGGTAGATGTAGATGAAGCCGGCTTGTTCTACTGGTTTGGTAATCATAAGTTGCTGATGGGCTCCTGAGGTGTTGCCTACCTGGTTATACCCTGCATCTACAAATTTAAAATCTTTATCGAAAAGAATGTAGTTGAGGTAGGCCCGGGGTTGGCTGGAATTGCCACTACTGCCTACAAAAATACTTGTGGCG
>MDTG01414908.1_pt1 | contig 25477 bp, 24 predicted proteins | sample 811421 | NCBI WGS metagenome assembly MDTG01 (sample SAMN05326645, study PRJNA326480) | marine metagenome | isolation source: seawater | place: Pacific Ocean: South East | collected 2011 | reverse complement strand
TATCTACAGATCTTCTAAAATGATGAAGAGTTGTTTTGTAAACATCGCAGTAAAAACATCTATATGGACATCCTCTTGTTGCTTGAACTGCAACAGAATGTTTTACACCTGCGTGTCCTATGTACTTATGATAATCCTCATAATTAACAAGAGATCGATCGTAGAATGGAAGACTGTCTAAATTTGATATTTGATTTCTTTGTGGCGTCTTTATTATTCCATTAAAATTATCCATAATATTTTGCATTATACTTAAGGTTTTAAGTTTTTAAATATAAAAATACGTTTATTATCAACAATTATTTAACTAAATATATCCAATATAAAGGAAAATTTGATTTATGTTCAAAAATTGAACATAATGAGATTAATTAAGTATTTATGAGCAATTTAACATTTTATTTTAGAATTAACTCTGATGTCAAAAATGGAATTGGACATTCTAAAAGATGCGTCAGAATTGCACATATGCTTAAAGAAAATGGTTATCAATGTTTTTTTTTTATAGACAATAAAAGCAATATTGAGATTTTTTTAAAGGGTTTTAAAATATTTTATATATATGATTCATTTTCAAAATTTGTTGATCAAGAAAGAGATGCAAAATTAGTCTTAAAAAAGATCAAACATACAAAATCAGTAATTGTTTTAGATGATTACAGATTTGATTATAAATGGGAAAAAATAATTTCAAAAGAGAATTTTAAGGTAATCGTCCTGGATGATTCTCAGCTAAAAAATCATTACTGCGATATCTATATAAATTATAAACCAGATTTAATACATTCGGAAAATTTTAATTTATCTATCATTAAAAAAAAAGATACGAAATTATTATTTGGACCTAAATATGCGATTATAGATTGCAAGCAAAGAATTAAAAATAACAAACAAGACAATATTTTCAAAATATGTTTTTATATGGGTGGTAGTGGTGACTTTAAATATTTTGATAAGATTATATTAGGGTTTATTAATTTAGTTTCCAATTTAAAAATTAAATTTGAATTTAGTATAATCTATGGAGTTGGATGTAAAAATATCAAACAATTAATATTGTTATCAAAAAAATTTAAATTTATAAAAATAATTGATGGAAAGAAAAATTTAGATAATAAAATTTCCTCTATGGATTTAATTATTGGATCAGCAGGTAATATTGTTTATGAAGCTTCATATTATAATATCCCATCAATTTTTTTTGAGATTTCAAAAAACCAAAATAACAAAATATCAAATATGGAAAAAATTGGACATTATTTTGTTTTATCGAAGTTAGATTTAAAAAATTATGAAAAAATTGCTTATTTAATTTTTTTAATCTTTAAAAATTATAATAGAATTTATTATTTAGTTACAAATAAAAAAGTAAACATAGACAATGAAGGAGTAAAAAGAATTGTAAATAACATTCTTCATTACAAAAAAAATTTAATAAATAAAAATAAAATTAATAAAAATATAAATGTCGATAAAGTTTTTTTCAAAAGAGTAAAAGATGACGAAATAAATCAATATTTGGACTCAAGAAATTTACTAGTAAATAGAAAAGTAAGTATTTCAACAAAAAAAATAAATAGATTAGATCATTATAATTGGTGGTTTGTTACAAAAAGGAACTCTTATATAATGATAATAAATAATTGCAAAATTGTTTACTTATATGATGAAACTATAAAATTAAAAAATAAAAACTATTCTTTGCAAGGATGGTTTGCTTGTGGCAACGAATTAGGAATAAGAGAAATTCTTACAGCATTAAATTGGCATCAAAAGTATATGAGAAAAAAAAAAAATATTGACTTAAGTTTTGGCATTATAAAAAAAGGTAATAAAATTAATTTTAGCAAATATTTAAATTGGCGACCTATTCAAAAAAAATCACAAGAACATGGAATATTAAAAAAAATCTGTAAAATAGATAAGGAATATAATTATTATAGTAGGTATTAAATGAATATTAGGATAGGCAAATCATTAATAGGCAATAAAAATAAAAGTTTTATTATTGCAGAAATGTCAGGAAATCATAATTCGTCTTTAAGCGAAGCAATTAAAATTATAAAAAAGGCAAAAAAATGTGGTGCAAATGCTGTTAAATTACAAACTTATACCGCTGATACAATTACCTTAAAATCGAATAAAAGTGATTTTCTAATTCCAAAAAATTCTCCTTGGTATCAAAAAAAAAATTTATGGAATTTGTACAATCATGCAAAAACTCCCTGGGAATGGCATAAAAAATTATTTAAAGTTGCTAAAAAAATAGGAATAGAAATTTTTTCATCTCCATTTGATGAAACTGCAGTAGATTTTTTAGAAAAATTAAATTGTCCAGCATATAAAATTGCATCTTCTGAAATTAATCATATACCTTTGTTAGAAAAAGTTTCTAAAACAAAAAAACCAGTTATTTTGTCTACTGGACTAGCAAATGTAAAAGATATCGATCTTGCAATAAAAACTTTAAAAAAAAATAATTCAAAAAAAATTATTTTACTTATTTGTAGATCTGAATACCCAGCAAATATTAGCGATTATAATTTAAAACTTATTAAAGCCTTTAAAAAAAAATATAAAATTATTATTGGTTTATCCGATCATACACTTGGAAATTCACTTGCAATTTCAGCACTAACCAATGGTGCCAAAGTATTTGAAAAACACTTTAAACTAAATAGTCAAAAAAAATCAGTAGATTCTTTTTTTTCTCAAAATGAAAATGAGTTTAAAAATTATGTGTTAGATATCAGAGAAGTTGAGCAAGCGCTTAACTCAAATATAAAAAAAAACTTAAAAGGTTTTAAAAATATGAGATCAATTTATGTTAAAAAAAAAATTTTAAAAAATGAAAAATTAAATAGTTCAAATATAAAAATATGCAGACCTGGTTATAGTTTGCATCCTAAATATTTTAATAAAATATTAGATAAAAAAATTATCAAGACTTTATATCCAGGAGATAGAATAAAATTAAAGTATTTAAAAAAAAAAAATATTAAATGAACTTTTTAAATAAATTAGAACAATTCAAAAGCAAAACTTGTTTAGTAATAAATAATGAAGAAATTACTTATAAAAATATATTAGATTATTCATTTAGAATTTCTAAAAAAATAAAAGAAAAGTCCTTAGTTGTAATTATATGTGAGAATACTTACGAAATAATAGCCAGCTATATTGCTTGTCTTAACAATAATTCAATCATTATATTAATTGATCAATCATTAAATAAGATAGATTTAAATAAAATTATTAATACTTATAAATCAGATTATATATTTTGTAGACAACATATATTGATTAATTCTAATTACAAGTTAGTTGATAGTTTTAGATTATTTAATCTTTTAGAGATCAAACAAAAAGAAAAAAAAAAAATTCATGATGATTTATCAATTTTATTGCCCACTTCTGGAACAACTGGTTCACCAAAATTTGTGAGAATTTCAAATAAAAATTTAATTTCAAATACTAAACAAATTATCGAGTCTTTAAATATAAATTATGAAAATAGATCAATAACTACAATGCCAATGAATTATACTTATGGAATGTCAATAATTAATTCTCATTTAGCTACTGGAGCATCAATAGTTTTAAATAATAAAAGTTTTTTTGAAAAAAATTTTTGGAAACTATTAAATGAAACAAAGGTAACAAATTTTGGAGGAGTTCCATTTATGTATGAAATCTTACAAAGAATTAAGTTTGAAGATAGAATACCAAAATCATTAAAATATATTACACAAGCTGGGGGAAAGTTATCTAAAGAATTATTTAATAAAATTGTTTTATTATCTGATAAAAAAAATTTAAGTTTTATATCCATGTATGGCCAAACTGAAGCAACTTCCAGAATGTCATATTTGCCCTGGAAGTTTGCAAAAACTAAAATAGGAAGTATAGGAAAACCTTTAAATGGTGGTATTTTTTATATTATTGATAAAGATTTAAAAAAAATTGAAAATACCAACCAAAGTGGACAATTAATTTATAAGGGTGAAAATGTATCCTTAGGTTATGCAGAAAATATTTCTGATCTAAGCTTAGGTGACCTAAATAAGGGCAAATTATTTACAGGAGATTTGGCCTATAAAGACGATGACGATTTTTATTATATTAGTGGAAGGATAAAAAGAATATCTAAAGTTTTTGGTTTAAGAATAAATTTAGATGAATTAGAAATTTTAATTAAAAATTGGGGCTATGAATCTGCAATAATTAGCAATGATAAAAAATTATTTTGTTTTTTTTCAAAAAATATAAAAGAAGAATTTATGACTGAAAAAATTTCTAAAAATATTGGTATAAATAAAAAGGCTATAGAGATTAAAATATTAAAAGAAATTCCAAGAAATAGTTCTGGTAAAATTAGTTATGGAGATTTAAATATAAATGATTAATAAAAAAATATTTGATAACTTGCCTTACAGCATAGAGAAAGATTATTTTAAAACAACTTATTTAAAAACAATTATAAATTTAACAAAATATCATTCCACTAATTGTAAAATTTATAAAAAACTACTAAATACCTTAAACTATAAATTAAGTAAAAAAACTGTTCTGCAAGAAATACCATTTATACCTACAAGATTATTTAAATATCATGATTTAATGAGTGTAAAAAAAGATAAAGTAGTAAAAACTTTAGTTTCATCAGGAACATCTAGCCAAGGATATTCTAAAATTTTTTTAGATAAAAATAATTCAGAAACTCAAGTTAAAGCTTTAAAAAATATAATTAATTCAATTTTAGGTGACGAGAGATTGCCCATGTTAATAGTTGATAAAAATCCAAAATATACTAACAGAAATCAATTTAGTGCAAAAATTGCCGCAATACTTGGTTTTTCAATTTTTGGTAAAAATCATTTTTATATTTTAGATAGAGATGGCAATATAGATTACCAAGGCTTAGAAAAATTTTTTGAGACTTTTAAAAATAAAAAAATATTTATATTTGGTTTTACAAGTAACATCTATGAAATTTTATTAAAAAAAATGTCTTTAAAAAATTATAAAATAAATTTATCAAATTCTATTCTTCTTCATGGAGGAGGTTGGAAAAAGCTTGAAAAATATAAAATATCTAATTCTGAATTCAAAAAAAAATTAATTCATAAATTAAACATAAAAAAAGTTTATAATTATTATGGGACCATTGAGCAAGCAGGTTCAATATTTTTAGAATGTAAAAATTGTGGTGGATTTAGAACAAGTAGATATTCTAATATTTTAATTAGAGATAAAAATTTTAAAGTTTTGCCAAAATTCAAAAAAGGTATAATTCAAATTTTTTCAATATTACCAACAAGTTATCCAGGTCATAGCCTTCTTACTGAAGATGAGGGTATAATAATTCATGATAATGATTGTTCAAGTGATTTTAAAGGCAAATGTTTTTTTATAAATGGAAGATTAAAAAAAGCAGAATTAAGAGGATGTAGCGATGTTAGCTCAAACTAAAAATTTGAATAAAATTAGAAAAATATTAAAAAAAAAAAATTATGATTATTTTATTCAAAAACCACTCAGTGATTTAACCATAGATTTTTTAGATGATTTTTCTAAAGAGCTTAAAAAACAAAAAAATATTTATAAGTATTCTGACCTTACCTATCTTATGTTTTGGACAAGAAAATCTAAAATTGAAAATGTAAAAAAAAAAATTAATGAAAATATACTTAGAATAGGCAGAGGTGTAATCTTTCATATTTGTCCTTCAAATGTTCCAACAAACTTTATTTATTCTTATTTTTTTGGACTAATGAGTGGAAATTCAAATATCATAAAAACAACTTCAAAAAAATCTAATGAAAAAAAAATAATATTAAATTGTATAAAAAATTTATTTAAAAAAAAAAAATATCAAAAAATAAAAAAAAGTACTCATTTTTTTAATTATGATCACAGCTTAAATGAAAAAATTACTAGTATGTTGTCATCTGCAAGCGATGCAAGAGTGGTTTGGGGATCAGATGCTACTATAAATAAATTTAAAAAAATTTGGTCTCCAGAAAGATGTATCGATATTTTTTTCCCCGATAGGTATTCAATTGCAGTTATAGATACTTCAAAATATATGAATTTGAATGAAAAAGAAAAAGAAGTGATAGCAAATAAATTTTTTTACGATTCTTATTCAATGAATCAACAAGGCTGTAATTCTCCACATTTATTATTTTGGATAGGAAAAAAAAATCTAAATTCACAATCTTTTTTTTGGGAAAAATTAAATAAAGTAATAGAAAAAAAATTTAATTTTAAAGAAATTGAAGTTGTTGATAAATATCTTAGATTATTAGAAACAATAATAATGAATGATAGAAAATTTAGCAAAGTAACAAAGAAAACTAATAATATATATGTATTAGAAACTGACAACAAAAGTTATCAAAATGTTGAAAATTTAAGAGGTTTAAATGGAATGTTTTTTCAAATAAATATCAAACAACTATCTGAACTTAAAAATTTTATTTCTAAAAAATGTCAAACACTTTGTTATTATGGTTTAAATAAAAAAGATTTAAACAAATTTTTTTTAGGTAATAATATTTTTGGTATAGATAGAGTGGTTCCAATAGGAAAATCACTAGAAATAGATACATTTTGGGATGGCCATGATATTATAAAATCTTTATCAAGAACAATATTAATAAAATGAAAATTGAATTAAACAAAAAAGGCATATTAGAATATCAAAATAACGAGCCACCTTATTTAATGATTGATTATGCTTCAAAAATAGTACCCGGAGAAAGTGCCGAAGGTTACAAATATTTAGATAAAGATGAATGGTTTTTTAAAGTTCATTGGAAAAATGATCCAAATATGCCTGGCATGCTTCAGATTGAAGCTCTGAGCCAGATGGCAGCATTATCTATTTTAACATTGCCAGGTAATAAAAAAAAATTAATGTACCTAACTTCAGCAAATAATTTAAAGTTCTTAAAAAAAGTTTTACCAGAAAAAAAATTTTATATTAAAACAAAAATAATTAATTTTAAAAGGGGCATAGCAAATTGTAAAGGATATGCAGAAGTTGATAAAGAAATTGCTTGCTCTGCAGATTTTAATTTAGTATTGCCAGACGAAATCAAAAAGTATAATCTCCCACCAAGATAACTTATATGCCTATAGCTTCATCATTACTTAATAAACCAAGATTGGTTAAAAAATTAAAGGATTTTTATGATTATGTCAGTAAAAATGATGGAAAAGTTGGAACAAAAACTAGAGGTATAGATTTAAATTTTAATAATGCCTGTAATTTAAGATGCAAATATTGCTTCACAAATTCTCCTAAGGGTGATCATGTAAAAGAATATTTAGATATAGAAGCTATTAGAAAATTAGCAGATGAAGCAGATGAACTAGGATATTTTGAATTTGACCTACAGGGTGGAGAACTTTTACTTCAACCGAAAAAATTATTTCAAGTTTTAGAAGCTATTAGACCAGAAAGATTTTATTTGTACTTAACTACAAATGGATACCATCTCGATAAAAAAATGGCTAAAAAATTAGCAGAATATAAAGTAAGCAGAGTTTCTGTAAGCATAGACAGTATGGATGAAAAGATACATGATGAAATAAGAGGTAGAAAGGAGTCGTGGAAAAGAGCAATTCAAGCACTAAAACACGTTCAAGATGAAGGTATGGATCCATATTTAAATATAACCGTTGGCCACTACAACGCCAACACAGATCACTTCAAGCAACTTTTAGATTATTCTAAAGATCAAAAATATAAAACACTTCTAAATGTTGCAGTACCAGCAGGCATGTGGCAAAAAATGGATGATATTATATGTGATGATAAAGATAGAGAATATTTAAGAAAAATAAGAAAAGAATATAAAAATTTAGTTAGAAATGTATGGAATCCTTTTGATAAAAATAATGAAAAAATACTTGGATGTACAACAGTAAATAGACTTTATGTAACACCTTTGGGAGATGTATTAGTTTGTCCATATGTGCATATAAAAATTGGAAATATTTTTAAACAATCCTTGAAAGAAATAGTGGATTATGGATTTAGAATTAAATATTTTAAAGAACATAGTGATTTATGTTTGGCAGGAGAAGACAAGTCTTTTATAAAAAAGTTTATGACAAAGAGTGGTCAATCTATCTTTAAACCAGCTCTAGCAGAGGAAATATTTTCTAAAGAAGATCTTGTTTCTTAAATGTTATTGAAAAATCATACTTCCATTATTACTGGGTGCAACAAAGGCATTGGAAAATCTATTTTAGAAAATTTTTCAGCAAATGGCTCGAATATATTTGCTTGTGTGAGAAGTATAGATGATGAATTTACAAATCTTATAAATTCGATTGAAAAGAAAAATAAAAATAATATTTACCCTTTGGAAATTGATCTTTCTGACGAAGAGAGTGTCAAACTAGGTTGCAAAACAATATTATCAAAAACAAATCAAATTGATAATTTAGTAAATAACGCTGGTGCAATATCAACATCCATATTTCAAATGACCTCACAAAAAAAATATAAAGAACTTTTTGAAATAAATTTTCATTCTCAAATATTAATGACTCAATATTTAATAAAGGAAATGATAAAAAGAAAAAAAGGCAGTATAATTTTTATATCTTCAAGTGCAGCACAAGATGGAAATGAAGGAAGAAGCGCTTATGCATCAACCAAGGCAGCAATAAATGCTCAATCTAAAGTTTTAGCAAGAGAAATGGCTAAATTAAATATTAGAGTAAATAATATAGCGCCAGGATTAACTAATACAGATATGATGAAGAAAAATACCCCAGAAAATATTATTAATGATGTATTAAAAAATATTCCAATGGGAAGGGTAGCAGAGCCAAAAGAGATTGCAAATGTCGCTTTATTTTTAGCGTCAGATTTATCAAGCTATATTACGGGACAAACACTAAGAGTTAGTGGAGGAATGTAAGTGATTAAAAAAAATGATATCGATAAAGTATATAATTATTCAAAAAATATCAGAAAAAAAATTTTAACAATGGCGTTTGAGGCAGGATCAAGTAGCGCCCATATTGGGGGAGCATTATCAATAGCAGATATTTTATCAACTTTATTTTTTAATACGATGACTGTAGTTGAAAATGAACCACAGAGCGATTTAAGGGATAGGTTTATTTTAAGCAAAGGTCATGCTTGCCTTGCATATTATGCGTCTCTTTCAGAAGTTGGTTATTTATCTGATCAGCAATTAAAGACTTTTGAAAAAAATGATACTGAATTACCAGGTCACCCAGTTATGAATAAAAAACTTGGAATAGAATTTTCCACAGGATCTTTAGGAATGGGTTTATCTTTAGGTATAGGAGTTGCACTATCATCAATTAAGAAAAATAAAAATTTTCATGTTTATGTATTATTGGGTGATGGCGAATGTAATGAGGGATCAGTATGGGAAGCTGCGATGGCGGCACCAAATCTTAATGTTGGAAATTTAAATGTAATAATTGACAAAAATAATTTTCAACAAACAGGAACGAATGAGGAAATAATGAATTTGAGAAATCTAAAAGATAAGTGGAGTAGCTTTGGTTGGCATACTTCTGAAATAGATGGTCACAATATAGAAAATTTAATTGAGCATTTTTCTTCTATAAAAAAAATAAATCAGCCAAAAGTTATTATTGCAAATACAATTAAGGGAAAAGGTTTTTCAAAGTTTGAAAATGATAATAAATGGCATCATGCTGTCTTAACCAAATCAATGTATGAAGAAGCTATAAAAGAAATAAATAGTTAAAATGAAAATTACTGAAAGAGATATAAAAATTTGGTCAAGTATCGGGTCAAGAGCGACATTTGGAATTGCAGCCCTTGAATTAGCTAAAGTTCATAAAGATTTGATTGTTATAACTTCTGATGTATCAACATCAGCTGGCTTAGACAGGTTTAGAAAAACTTTACCAAATCAATATATTGACGTTGGTATAGCAGAACAAAATATGATGGGTATTGCAGCTGGATTAGCTAGTGAAGATTTTAAAGTAATAACAACAACCTTTACTCCTTTTCAAACTGCAAGATGTTGTGAACAAATAAAAATAAATCTAGGCTATATGGAAAATAAAGTTTGCATGGTTGGATTGGCTAGTGGTTTGGCATTAGGTACATTGGGTTATTCACATTGCTCAATTGAAGACATTGGTATGTTGCGATCAATACCAAATATAAATATAATTAGTCCTGCAGACGGTCTAGAAACAGTCAAATCTATTCAGGCAGCATTAACATCTCAAAATAGTTGCTATATAAGACTAACAGGAGTAGCAAATAATAAAATAATTTATAACAAGGATTATGATTTTAAAATTGGTAAATCTGTTAAGCTTAAAGATGGAAACGATATTACAATTTTTTGTAATGGAGCTATCATTGACGAATGCCTTAAAGCTTCAGATTTATTTGGAGAGAAAGGATTAAGTTGTAAAGTTATAAACATGCATACAATTAAACCTATTGATGAAGAAGCAATCTTAAATTCTTTAAATTCAAAGCTAATTATTACAGTTGAAGAACATAATGTTATTGGAGGACTAAGCAGTGCAGTTTCAGAGACAAAGTCCAAATTTTCCAAATCACCACCTCAAATAGTTTTTGGTGTAAATGATAAATATTCTAAAGCTGGAGACTATGAATATTTGAAAATAAAACATGGACTTAATGCAGAAAATATTGTAACTACTGCCCTAAAAAAAATTAATTCTTAATGAGTAATAGCGAAACTTATAAAAAAATTTTTATTGAAGCGTTAAATATTCCAGAAGAAAAATTTAATAATGAAATCAAGTATAATGAAATTCCAGAATGGGACTCAATTGGACACATGACTTTAATTTCTTCAATAGAAGAGAAATTTTCAATCACTTTTGAAACAGATGATATTATAGATTTAAGTTCATTCGAAAAAGGAAAAGAAATTTTGAACAAAAAGTACAAAATTTCTTTTTAATTGCTAATTAAAAATTCTTGACAAACAATCAATAAAAAAATAAATAAGTTTTACCGAAGTTTGGTGGGAAATCAGTGTGAAATTCATTGGCTGTTCCTGCAACCGTAAAGTCGGAGCGCCACCCGGTAAAGCCCGCTGTGAATGAAGGCCAGGAAAAGTCTAATTCTACAATGAAAAATTAACATCGGCATAATTAACAAATCCAAATAAAAATTGGATTAACTTATGGATGCCTTATGTTAAAAAAAGTTTTAAGTTTTTTACTAATAATAAAAATATCTATTTTAAATAGTTCTTTTGCCGAAATACCAATAATAGTTATTGCTCCAAGTAAATCACCACAATCATATAGTACTGTTGGAAGTTCAGTTTCATCTATAGATAATAAGAAAATTGAAAATTCTAATGAATTTTTTATTAGCGATGTTCTTGATAAAAATTTACCTGGTATGAACTATTTTAGATCAGGAGGTTATGGAACTATTTCGGGAATACAACTAAGAGGTTTGCCTAAAAGATATTCAACAGTCTATATAGATGGAGTTAAAATGTCTGATCCTTCAACTAGCGATAATAGTTATTATTTTTCAAATATTATGAATAGTTCAATTGAAACAATGGAAGTTTTAAGAGGATCTCAAAGCTCAATTTACGGAAGTGGTGCTATTGGAGGAACTGTAAATATTTATACAAAAAATGGAAGAGATGAAAATTTAAACAAAATCAATGTTTCAAGTGGTTCAAACGGAACTAATAATGTTGATTTGTCATTTGGAAATTATTATGGAAATCATGACTATTATGTTGGTTTAAGTAGATTTAATACTGACGGTATCTCAGCAATGAATGATGCTCCATCAATTAATGATGATGATAGTTATGATAATGAAAGTTTTATTACAAATTATAGTTATGCTTTTAATGAAAAATATTCTTTTAGAGGCAGTTTAAGATATAGTGACTCATTTTTAAATTATGATGAGGTAACAGCAGGTAGAACCGATAATAACAATTCTACTGAAGATACAGAACTTTCATATAATTTAAAATTTTTATCAGATTTTGGAAAATCTAAAAATACAATAGTATATAATTATACTAATATTGAAAGAGACACTAAAACTTATACAAAATCAACAAAAATTTATTACGGTTATAGAGATGCATTAAATTTTATTAGTGAATATAATTTTAATTTAGATACAAAAATTATATTTGGTTTAGATAATGAATTTGATAGAGCAAAATTTCAAAAGGATTGGCCAACAAATTATTTAGAAAGTGATGAAGCTATATATTCTCAATATTTAGATTTTCAATTCAGACCTTCAGAAAAATTATACAGTACTTTTGGTTTAAGGCGTGATGACCATACTACTGCCGGAGCATATAACACAGGCAGAATAACTTTAGCCTATAAATTAGATGCAGACTCTAAAATTAGATCAAGTTATGGAACTGGTTTGAGATATCCAACACTCTATGATTATTTTTATGGAACTGTGGTTACAAAAAAAGAAGATTTAAAACCAGAGCAAAGTAAAAGTTTTGATATAGGATTTGAAACAAATTTTGATAAAATTAATACAGATTTAATTTTATCATTCTACAAAATTGAATACGAAGATGCCCTTGAAGGATGGCAATCTAATTCATGGAAGATTAAAAATACAAGCGCAAAGATTGAAAGTGAAGGAATTGAATTAGAAGCATTATACAGAAAATCAAAAGATTTTAATATTTCTTTATATTATAATTATAATGATACGCATGATGGAGCAGATTGCGATGATCCAAATGTTGGAAGCGGAAGTTGTATAGATGAGGCAATGGTGAGGGTCCCTAGACATGCTTTATCAACAATAATGACATTTAAAAATGATGAAAATTTAATTAATATATTATCATTAAATTATTCAGGAGAAGTAAGAGACTACGGTAATGCAAACAACGGATTTAAAGATGTAATTTTAGATGATCATTTAACATTTGGTTACAAAATGAATTATAATTTAAATAATAATTATAATATTTATTTTAATATAGATAATATCTTCGACCAAAACTATGAAAAAGCATTTATGTACTCTGGAATGGGTAGAGCAATGCATGTAGGAATTAAAAAAAATTATTAACTACATGAATAACAAGTCACCATGTATAAATATATGTTCTATTGATAAAAAAACTGGATTATGTTTAGGCTGTTATCGTACATTAAATGAAATTGCTTTATGGGCAAAGCTGGATGATATAGAAAAAAATAAGATTATTTTTCAATTAAATAATAGAAAAAAGGTCTCATTTAAACTTAAAAAAAACTTTAATTTATAACTAAATTTATTATAAGGTCATTTAATATGAATTATTTAAGAATTTCATTTGGGATTTTTCTAGTTCTTGCAGCTAGTAGATTTGTTCCTCATCCTCCAAATTTTACTAGTTTATTAGCTTTAAGTTTTTATGTGCCTGCACTTTTAGGTAAAAGATTTATTCCTGCATTAGTATTAAGTTTTGTAGTTACAGATTTTGTAATAGGTTTTCATAATACTATATTTTTTACTTGGGGTAGCGTGGTATTGATTGGCTTAATTGTTAATTATTTTTCTTCGTCAATAATGCATCGAATAACAGGTTCTTTGCTTGGAGCAGTTATCTTTTTTATTGTAACAAATTTTGGTGTGTGGGTTAGTGGATTTTATGGATACACATTTGAAGGTTTATTAAATTGTTATATATTGGCTATACCATTTTTTGCTTACAGTATTATATCAACTCTATTATTTTCTACATTAATTGAAACTTTATACTTTTTATTCAAACACTTTAGATTATTAAAATATTTTAATTTTAAAAATTAAAAAAATAACCTAAATTAAGTTTGTGAAGAAACTTCTAAAAAAATTTGTAAAAAATTACACGACACAAAAAAAAATAATGCTAGCAACCTCTCATTTTTATAATGCTAGATTAAATTATAATAAGATAAAAAATATTAACGATCTAGATTTTAAAGTTTTTTCTCAAAATGGAGAAGACGGCATAATTGATTATTTTTTATATCAGCTAAAAATAAAAAAACCTAAATTTGTAGAAATTGGTGTAGGAGATTATACCGAGTCAAATACTAGATATTTGTTTGAAACAACATCTCCACAAGGAATTATTTTTGATGTCATAGATGATTTCAAAGCCAAAGTTATAGAAAATATCAAATTGTGGAAAGGTGATCTAAAAATAATTAAAAAATCAGTTAACTCAGATAATATTTTAAATTTATTAAAAAAAAATAATTTTCTAAAAAATTTGGATCTCTTTAGCCTGGATATAGATGGAACAGACTATTGGGTTATAGAAAAATTACCTAAAGATTTTTCAAAAATAGTTGTTTTAGAGTATAATCCAATTTTTGGCTCAAAACTTAAATTGACAGTTCCAAATTTAAAAAATTTTAATAGATCAAAATACCATTATAGTAATTTATGTTTTGGTGCTTCGATAAAAGCTATGGTTGATATAATGAATAAAAAAAATTTTGTTTTTATAGGCACCAACCTAGCAAACTGTAATGCTTTTTTTATATCTAAAAAATATATACAAAATATAAAACTCAAAATTCCAAAAAAAAACAATTTAGAATCTTTTATAATATCTAATATAAGAGAAAGTAGATCAAAGAAAAATACCCTTACTTATTTGTCAGGATTAAAAAAAATTAAGAAAATTCGAGATTGTGAAGTTGTAGACTTACATAACAAAAAATATAAAAAAGTAAAAATTAAAAAATTAATAAAATAGAAATTATAAAATTATTTAAAATTTAAATAAATTACGTTCAATGAAAATAGCATACGATTATAATATTTTTTTTACTCAAAAGTATGGAGGTATTTCAAGATATTTTTGCTCGATAATTAAAGAAATAATTAAAAAAAAAAATGAAAATAAGGTTAAAATTTTCTCTCCTTTGTTTAAAAATAGATATTTATTAGAAATATCGAAACAATTTAGATCTGGAATATATATTCCTAGATATCCAATATATAATTATTTAAAAAACATTGTAGAGAATACTTCATATAAACAAATCAAAAATTCAGATTTTGATATTATTCACAATACTTATTACAATTCAAAAATTGTCAATATAAAGAATAAAAAAAAGGTTGTTACTGTTTATGATTTAATACATGAAAAATTTTCAAAGTTGTATAGTGAAAATAATTTATATAATAAAAAAGAAACTATAGAAAATGCAGATCATATTATTTGTATTTCTGAAAATACGAAAAAAGACTTACTTCAGTATTACAATATTAATGAAAGCAAAGTTTCCACTATATACCTAGGATTTGATCATCTCTCTAACGATTATTCAAAAATAAATTTTGATAAATTATTATTACCAAAAAATTTTATTTTATTTGTGGGATCAAGGAAAAAATATAAGAATTTTGATCTTTTACTAGAGGCTTTTAAAATAAAAAAAAATATTATTAAAGATTTTGAAATAGTATGCTTTGGAGGGGGAAAATTTAATAACAAAGAGCTAAATAAGTTTAAAAATTTTGGATTGAATGATAGAATAAAAAATTATCAAGGTAATGATATTTTACTTTCTTACTTGTATACAAAAGCTCAATTATTTGTTTTTCCATCCAGTTACGAAGGATTTGGTTTACCTTTAATTGAAGCAATGTCACAAAATTGTCCTGTCCTAGCAAGTGAAAATAGTACTTTCGTTGAACTTGCAAAAGATAGCATTCACTTTTTTGAAAATAATAATTTAGAAGATTTAGCATTTAAAATTGATTTTTTACTTAAATCAGAAAATGATCTAAATAGTAAAAAATTGAAAGCTATAGAGATATCCAAACAATATACCTGGGAGAATTGTACAAATAAAACTTTAGAAATTTATAAAAAATTATTTTAATTTTGAAGAAATTTTAATCTAAATACATTGGTAAGTGTTCGCAACGTCTCAATTTTTGGTATTTTAGATTTACCGTGAATACGGCTTATAAAAATTATTGGTATTTCTTTTATTTTAAATTTTTTTTTATATATTTGGTAAACTGTTTCCATAAAAAAACTATATCCTTTAGAATTAATTTTGTTTAAGTGAAATCCTTTAAGTTTTGGTATATTAAAACCTCTATATGAAGTTGTAAATTCTGATAAGTTTATATTTAAAATAAATTTAATAAATTTATTACCAAAATAACTAAGTAAAAATCTGAATAAACCAATTTTATTTGCGCCACCTTTGATATATCTTGATCCAATAACGAATGAATTATTATCGAGTAATTTAATAATTTTTTTAATTAATTTTGGATCATGAGATAAATCTGCATCCATAGTTATTAATTTTTTATATTTATTCTTTTTTGCATATTCATAAGCATATTTATGTGCGCTATCCAAACCTTGCTTGTATTTTCTTAGTTTAAATTTAATATTTTTATTATTTTTTCTAAATTTTTCGATAATTTTACCTGTACCATCAGGACTATTATCATCTATGATTAATATATCACTTCTATTGCTATATAAATTTATTTGTTTAAGCAGTTTTTTAATATTTTTGATTTCATTATATGTTGCTGTAAAAATTAAGGTATCTTTCATTTGGCTTGTATATTAAATATTAATTTTTATGACAATAAAAAGAATTAACTTCTATTTATTCATTTATCTAGCCTTATTATTTATAATAAGTTCTTTCCATCTTTATTTTAAACACACTGGAGGCGCAGACTCAACAATATCTGAATGGTTAATAAATTATCAGGGTGGTTTTATTAAAAGAGGTTTAATAGGTGAAATATGTTTTGTTATTGCAAAAGAATTGAATCTCAGTTTAAGATACGTAATATACATATTTCAAGTTTTATTAATTTTATTTTATTTTATTTTAACTTTTCTTTTTTTAAAAAAGATAAAATTTAACTATTTTATTTTCCTTGCAATATTTTCTCCAATTTTTTTATTGTATCCAATTGCAGAGTTAGAAGTATTAGCTCGAAAAGAAATATTTATATTTATTGGATTTATTATTTTTCTTTTTTTAGGCTCACAAAAGTATAAAAATAAGGAAGATATTTTTTTTATAGTTTTTGCACTACCATTATTAGTACTAATTTGGGAACCAATAATTTTTTATTTACCATTTTTTATAATTATTTTAATTTTAAAATATTCAATAAAAGATTTTTATGAATTTTGTAAATTATTGATATTTTTTATTCCAACAATTTTATTATCTTTATATATTGCATTTAATCCAATTACTCCTGAAAATCATTTAAAATTGGCTAATTCTCTTAAAGATAACTTTGGAGAAAGTTGTTATATGTCATGCAATCTTCTATTATCAAAATCTAGCATTAAAGATCAATTCACTTCAAATTTCCCACTTTATAATCATATTATTTTTATAAGATATTTTTTGATTTTTATTATTGGTTTTGGGCCTCTTTTATTATTATCTAAAAAATCAATTTTTTTAAAAAAAGTAATTTTTTTAAGAAAATTTAAAAATTTATTTATTCCATTTTTGATAATCATATCACCATTAATAATTTTATTTGCAATGGGATCAGATTGGGGAAGATGGATTAATATAAGCTATACATTTTCTATACTTTTATTTATTAGCTTATATCTTAACAACTACATTAATATAGATTTTTCATTATTTAATAAATTTAAATCAAAATTTAATAATATTTTTTTAGTTATATTTTTTATAATTTTTTGTTTCGGTTGGAATCCAAAAACCTCTCTCACAGGTGATGTAGCTTCAATCCCTGGATATAGAGTTCCTTACAATTTTGTAAAATTAATTTTAAATAACTTTAATTAAGAATAATAATTAAAAGGATCTAATAAAGATATCTTAGCATTTTTAGCTTTTGAATATAAACTTTTATATACTTTTCCATTAGATAAAAAAACAACAATTTTTAAATCTTTAAGTTTTCCTATATTATTTATTTGATTTGGAACTTTTATAAAAGGATCATATATTTTTGTATTTTTATATTTTTTTTTAATCTCAGAAAATATTTTTAAATTTAAAGAGTTTCTTATGTCTGAAACTGCGTACTTATAAGTAATTCCAGCTATTAATATTTTTATATTTTTCTTAAATTTATTTTTTTTAATCATTTTCAATATTAGATTAATTACATATTTACTCATGAAATTGTTTGTATATCTTCCAGACAATAAAACTCTTGTTTTAAAACCACTTTTTGATGCAATATAAGATAAATAGTAGGGATCTACTGGCAAACAATGTCCACCTACTAGACCTGGTTTAAATTTTAAAAAATTCCATTTCGAAGATGCTAGCTTAAGTATTTCATTAAAATTAAGATTTAATTTATTAGATAATATAAGCAGTTCATTAAATAGGGCAATGTTCAAGTCTCTTTGAGTGTTTTCTAGTACCTTAGCAGTTTCAGCTTCTTTTATATTTCTTGAGAATATTATTTTTTTTGAAATAAGTTTATAAATACTTCTTATATTTGATAACAACTTTTTATTCGAAGAGTTTATAGCAAATATTTTATCAATATTAAAAATTTTTTTACTATTATCTCCTGGATTAATTCTCTCAGGACTATAACACATAAAAAAATCTTTATTATTCTTAAGATTTGTTTTCTTTTCTAAATAATTTGAACAAATTTGAGTAACTCCTGGGTAAACTGTAGATTCTAGTATAACTACATCATTCTTTTTTAAAAATTTAGCTACCATAGAAATACTTTTTTTAATTGAAGATAAGTCTGGTAAATTAGTTTTACTAATTGGGGTTGGCACACAAATTATATAGAAATTACAATTTTTTGTATCATTGAAATTATTTGAAAATTTTATATTTCTTTTAGAAAAATCCTTATTTTTATATTCTTTATTTTTATCAAATTTATTTTTAAGCTGTTTAATTCTTTTAAAATTTGTATCAAATCCTATGGTATTAAATTTTTTTGAAATTCCAAGGGCCACAGGCAAACCAACATATCCTAATCCCAAAACACAAATTTTATTCATAAATTAACTTATACTTTTTTTAATTAAAATTCATATATTTAAATATAAAATAGAAAATATAAAAATAATTTTTTTTATAGTCAAAGCATTAAATAATGCTATTAACATTGCAAATTATTTACTCACATTTTTAAAAACTTTTTCATACTTTTTAAGATTATTTAATTCATTAAATTTGTTTAAATGATTACTTAAATTTTTTTTATTAAAACTAAAACTAATTTTACCATCAATAAAATTATTTATAATTTTTGTTAAATGATTTTCATTTTTATAAATTAATCCATATTTATTATTATTAAGAATTTCATTTACCCCACCATAGCTTTGTTTACCAAATACAGGGATCCCAACACTTAATGCTTCAACGACTGTATTAGGAAATCCTTCGAAATCAGAATTATTAATATAACAATCATATTTTTTTAAATTTGCTTTTATTTTGTTGGGAGAAATTTCACCTAAAAAATTAACGTTATTATTCAAATTAAATTTAGATGTTATTTTTTTTAAATAACTTAATTGAGGACCATCACCAATGATATTTAAAATTATTTTTGTTTTAATATTTGGAATTATTTTTATTAGCTTATCAATGCCTTTTTCTCTTGTAAGACGACAAACTGTAACAAAATTTATTTTTTTACTTTGTTTATATAATTTTCGTTTTAAATTTAATTTACCGTCGAATGAGGGAGGATTAATGGTTACAAATTTTAATTTATACTTATTATTATATTCTTTTGAAATAAAATTAGAGTTTGAAATACAGTAATCAGCTTTTTTAAATGTAAATCTGATTAATATTTTTAATAATAATTTTTTAAGAAAGTCACTTAGTCCATAATAAATATATAATTCTTGTAAAGGTGTTCTTTCAATTAGTATAATTTTAAAATTAAATTTTCTTAAAAAAATAATTGATAATATATTTGAGTAATAAATATTTGATACAAATATATTAGATTTAAATTTTTCTGATGCTATTTTATTTACAAGTTCTCTTATTTCTTTAAAAGCAAACAAAGATTTTTTTGAATTTATTTCGTATACTTTAATATTATATTTTTTAAATTCTTTTTTATAATAACACTTATTTAGACAAATAATTGATATATTAAATTTATCTTTTGGCAAATTTTTGCATAATTTAAAAATTGAATTTCCCGCACCTCCTAAAACAAATTCTGATAGGTAAAAAATTATATTAATTTTCATTAAGGGATTTATAATTTATTATAAGTATAAAAATAAACCTATTATTTCAATAAAAAGAATGTATTTAATTAATAAATATTCTATCTAAAATTATATCATTAATAAAATGAAAATTATTAACAATTCAATAAATTTCAAATCTTTTACTGTAATTGGATTTATATCTATTTTAATTTTTATATTTAAATGGTTTTTTTCTTATTATTTTTTTAAAGATGATTTATCAATTAAAATTATTTTTGATTCACCATCAGATGGTTTTTTTTATTACGTTTATTTAGAGGCTTTATCATCTTTAAATTTTAATAATTCATTTGATGTTAATATTGATAATTTAAAAAATATTCCTATACCATTTTATGCAATATTAATTCCATCAATACTTCATAGTCTATTTGGAAATTATTCAATTTTAGTTTCTGAATTAATTTGTATATATCTATTTTTATTTATTTTTTTTTTAATATTTAAAAAACTTAATTTTGGTTTTTTTTATTCAATATTGGCGTCTTTATTATTAATAGTTATTCCATCAATAATTAATTTATTTGATTTAAATTTGATTACTTATTTTAATAATATTAATAATATTTTTAATTTGAGGTTTCCTAGACCATTAATTACAAATATTTTTTTTTATTTATTTATATTTTACCTCATAAGATTAAATTTTAATTATTTTTTTAATAAACAAAATTTTATAATTTTGGGAATTCTTTTTGCTTTATCATTTTCTTCATTTTATTACTTTTTTTTTATTCAGTTAATTTCTTTTATTATAATTATTTTTTACAAATTTGATTTAAAAACCTTGCTAAATAAAAAAAATTTAAAACTTTATTTAATATCAATATTTACATTTATTTTTTTATCACTTCCTTTTATATTTTTTTTATTAAGTTCAGAACCAGATTATAAAGAAAGACTTTATATAATTGATTTAAATATTGAAAAAAAAATTATATTAATAAAGTATTTAATTTCAAAATTGATATCTTTAAAGTTTTTATTAATTTTTATATCTATTTCGATTTTAAATTATATGGCTAACAAAAAAAAATACTTTAATTATGAAAAGATAAATATTTTTTATATTTTATTGATTAGTTCTATTTTAGCACCCTTTTTTTTTATTTTAATATCTAATCAAACAGGTTTGGTTTATCATTTTACTAATCTGATTACGTTACTTTTATTCATATATATTTATATTTTTATAATAAATTTTTTTGTAAAAAAATTTAAAAAAAAATCTTTCAAAAAAGAATTTTTATTTTATTTCTTTATTGTTATTTTGGTGTCATTATATAACTTAAATATATACAAATCATTTTTACTTAAAAATTCAGATGAAGAATATGTTAATTATAGAAAAGGAATTTACAACTCTACAACTTTTATTAAAAATATTAAATCAGATAAAATTAATTTATTAACTTTTGATCCACGGTTAATGGTCTGGGGAATAATGAATGGAGTTAAAAACATAAGACCTATTAGTGGACAATTAGTTCCAAAAAAACATTTTATGATAGAAGATGATTTAATTTATAGTTTTAAATATTTAAACTTATCATCAAATTCTTTCATTAAATTTTTAGAAAACAAAAAAAGTGATTGGAGATTATTTAACGCAAATACTCAGTTATTTTTTTGGGGTAGATATTCAGCTAGCTTGTTAAAAACTTTTAATAATTCAGAAAATTTTTCAAAAACTGAACTAGAGATAATTAATAAAACTTCACCACTAAATGTCCAATCTATTGCTATTCCTAAAGAAGAGTTAAACAGACTTATAAATAAATTTAATAATTATAGTTTTAAAGAAAATTTAAGCTTAGACATTATAGCTTTAGATAAAAGAGAGGCTATATTTAAAAGCATATCTATAGATAGCCATTTTTATTGCCAAGAACTGTCAACAGATATTATTAAAATATTCATAAATAAAAAATTTAACAAATTATGCAAAAAGAAATTTTAATAATAATCCCTGTTTTGAATGAGGTTAACAATATATTTCCAATACTTAAAAAAATTTTTAGAAGATTAAAGAATAAACAGAAACATATTTTATTTATAGATGATAATTCTTCTGATGGAACGCAAAAAAAAATTTTTTTGGCAAAAAAAAAATTTAAAAAAATATTTTTAATTAAAAGGCCAAAAAAAATGGGCATAGGATCAGCTCATAAAGATGGATTAAAATGGGGTTATAGAAAAAAATATAGAATAATAATTACCATGGATTGTGATGGTACTCATGATCCAATTTACATTAATAGCATGCTTAGATTAATGATAAATAAAAAAGCAGATATAATTTCAACAAATAGATTTTTAAATAATAATTCTTTAAAAGATTGGACTATATGGAGAAAAATAATCACAGGTTTGAGGCATAGTTTAATAAAAATTTTGCTGGGGATGCATTATGATAGTTCTGGAGCATTTAGATGCTACTTAACAAAAAAAGTAAAAATAAAAGATATTCTGAAAGCAAAAAATATTAGTTACTCATTTTTTTGGGAAAGTATGTTTATTTTATCAAAGAAATATCAAGTTAACGAAATACCGATAAAGTTACCTGGAAGACTTTCGGGATCATCAAAAATGAAATTTATAGATATTTTAAAAGCTTTATTTTATTTATTAAAAATTTTTTTTCAAAAAAATTTAGCTGTAAAATTTATTTAATTCTTTTGCAGCAAAAAAAATATTTTTTTTTATTTTCCAATTTAAAATTTTTTTAGTATATTTGTTATCTCCGATTGGAGTAAAAGAAGATTTAGGTTTCTTTAAAATAAATTTTTTATCAATTCTATTTAAATTAAGCAAAAAATTAATTATATCGTTAATGAATATTCTTTTATTTGAAGAAAAAATAAGTTTATTAGGATTTTTTTTAGATATCATTAATTTATAAAGCCCATTACAAATATCATCAGCATGAGAAAAATCGCCAGAAATATTTTCTTTAAAAATGCTTTCTATTTTAAGTGTATTTTTACTTTTTATTAATTTTACAAGTCTAGGAATTAAAAATTTTTTTTTTCTAAACATAGAATCGTGATTAAATAAAATTGCAGTTACCATATTTGATTTATATTTTTTTTTAATTTTCAGCATATAATTATACGCTTCTACTCTAAATTTTGCATAAGAGTTAGCCGGATTGAAATTAGATCTTAAACTAACTTTATTTTTTGACATACCATACATTTGAGAGGATCCTATTAGAATAAGTTTTTTTTTTGATTTATTATGAGAAAAATAGTCAATTAAATTTTTTGTAGCGTTTAAATTTCTTTTGTAAAAATCTTTATTTTTTTTTAATTCAAGATAGTTGGGGTTTTCGGTACCAAGATGTATCAATGAGTGCGGTCTATATTTGTTTAAAAATTTTGATAAACTTTTAAAATTTAATAGATTAACTTTATAATATTTTACTTTAGAAATTTTATTTGAACCTATTCTTTTTACTATTCCTATTACATTAAATTTTTTTTTTATCAGTAATTTGCTCAGAATTATACCGTCTTGGCCTTGGGCTCCAGTAATTACTATATTTTTTTTTTTATCCATAATTTTATAAGACTTATAAGCATTTTCTAAAGAGTTATAAGCTTTTTTTTTAAATTTTAAATCTAAATTAAAAAAAATTTTATCTTTTGAGAAAGTTAATTTTAATGTAAGTAAATTTAAACTATGAAATTAAAAAAATGCAGAATATGTTCATCTAAAAAGTTTGTTAAATTATTTAGTTTAGGAAAATTAAGTTTTACAGGTAAGTTTCCTGCGTCAATAAATAAAAATATTCCACAAGATTTTTTAAATTTAATTATGTGTAAAAAATGCAAATTGGTACAATTAGATAGAAATTTTAATCCTAAATATTTATACTCAAAAGACTATGGTTATAGAACAGGAATAAACAAAACTATGACTGAACATGTTCAATATGTTGCTGAAGAAGCAGTTAAAAAATCTATACCAAAAAATGAAGATTTTGTTTTGGATATTGCAAGTAATGATGCAACTCTTCTTAAGTCTTATAATAAAAAGTATACAACTGTAGGTGTGGATCCTCTCATTTCAAAATATAAGAAATTTTACAACAATATAGATTATAAATTATCAGATTTTTTTTCATATAATTTACTTAAGAAAAATAAACTAAATAAAAAATATAAAATTATAACTGCTCTATCGATGTTTTATGATTTAAAATATCCAAATTTATTTTTAAAAGATATTAAAAAAGTATTACATAAAGATGGTTTGTTTATATTAGAACATGCTGATCTATTATCTATTATAAAAAATTGTTTATTTGATACGATCTGTCATGAACATTTAGAATATTATTCATCTAGAATAATTATTGATTTAATGAAGAATAATAAAATGCGTGTTTTTGATATAAAAAAAAATAATATAAATGGTGGTAGTATGAGATATATGATTTGTCATAAAAACTCAAGATTTAAGAAAAATGAAAAAGCAATCCGAAAAATTATAAACGAAGAAAGAAAATTTAAAATTGAGTCTTTTAAAACTTATATAAATTTTTATGAAAAAATAAACTCAATTAAAAATAAAATAAATAAATTGTTATTAAAAATTAAAAAAAATAATCAATCAATACATGGATATGGGGCCTCAACAAAAGGAAATGTTCTTTTACAATATTTTTCTATTTCAAAAAATTTAATTCCATTTATTGCTGATAGAAATATTCAAAAGTTTAATTCGTATACACCTGGAACAAAAATAAAAATTATATCTGAAAATAATTCTAGAAAAATGAAGCCTAATTATTACTTTGTGCTGCCATGGCATTTTAAAAACGAAATTTTGGTTAGAGAGAAAAAAATTAGAAAAAAGGGAACTAAATTTATTTTTCCATTTCCCAAGTTACAAGTTTTGTAATTATGAAAAAAAAATTAAAAATATTTATTGCCGGTCACAAAGGAATGGTAGGTAGATCAGTAGTAAAATTTCTTACAAAGAAGCAATTTGGAAAATTAATATTAAAAACTAAAAAAGAACTGAATCTTGAAGATTATAAAAAAGTCGATAATTTTTTATATAATGAAAAACCCGAGGTTATTATTAATTGTGCAGGAAAAGTTGGAGGTATTTTGGCCAACTCTCAATTTCCAACAGAGTTTTTGAACGAAAATTTATCAATTCAAACAAACTTAATAAAT
>MDTG01211070.1_pt1 | contig 25484 bp, 20 predicted proteins | sample 811421 | NCBI WGS metagenome assembly MDTG01 (sample SAMN05326645, study PRJNA326480) | marine metagenome | isolation source: seawater | place: Pacific Ocean: South East | collected 2011 | reverse complement strand
CCGTTTCCGCCAGATTGTTTTCGGCAGCGATGTTTTGCATGGTGGCATCGGGCAGCCATTGCTCCAGGGGAACGACGGCAGCGGGGTTGCCTTCGAATATGTGTGAGGCGAAAGCGTCGACTTGATAGATTGCGGTTTTCACTAGTGATTAATTGATCAGTTCTTTATGGGCTTCAATGGAAACCACTTGGCCGCTGGGCTTATCCAAGCTCACCAACCCCTCAGTTTCATCAATTCGATTCTTCCATAGAATATCTTCTACAGGGCTCTGTGGGCAGTATCCAATGGGGGCATGCATTAAAAACCGGCGAATTTCCATACATTCACCGCTATCGCATAACGCCGCAAGTTCATCGAGTAACGTTTGAAGTTCACCCCACTGCAGCGCGTATTCCTGAGCCCGCATCACTCTCGGGTGATCGGTTGCGGTAACGTTCTCGCCGATCAAAAGCTCTTCGAACAGCTTTTCCCCGGGCCGTAACCCGGTATAGACCACGCTGATTCCGTCCTCATGCTCTTCGTCACGAACAGACAAGCCCATGAGCGCGACCATTTTACGCGCCAAATCGGCAATTTTCACCGGCTCCCCCATATCCAGAACAAACACTTCCCCGCCTCTGGCCATCGCCCCGGCCTGAATAACCAATTGAGCCGCTTCCGGTATCGTCATGAAATATCGCATTATATCCGGGTGAGTAACGGTGATAGGGCCGCCATTAGCAATCTGCTCTCTGAACAACGGTATCACAGACCCGGACGAGCCAAGCACGTTACCAAATCGAACCATGCAGTAACAGGTTCTACCGCCTTTTGAATGCATGGCCTGAAAAACCAGTTCAGCCAAACGCTTGCTGGCGCCCATTACATTGGTAGGCCGCACAGCTTTATCCGTGGACACCAGCACGCAGGTTTCCACACCACAGCGCTTAGCGGCCAAGGCCAGATTCAATGTGCCCATCACATTATTCCGTATCCCCTCGGCCACGTTATATTCCACCAGAGGGACATGCTTGTAAGCCGCCGCATGATAAATAGTTTGCACGCCCAGTGACCGGATCACATCCTCAAGCTTGTCTTCATTCAAAATGGAGCCCAGCACAGGATAGAGTTGGGTGGCAACCCTATCAGGCTGTATCGCTGTCTGGGCTTGAGCCAACTCCTGCTCCACGGAATACAAGGCAAACTCACACCGCTCAAACAGCACCAGGGCCCGAGGCTGCATAGCAGCAATCTGCCGGCACAACTCTGAACCGATAGAGCCCCCGGCCCCCGTCACCATAACTACCTTGCCTGATATATTGGCGTGTAGCAGTGAATAATCCGGTGGCACAGGATCTCGCCCCAGCAGATCCTCAACCTCAACCTCCTGAAGCTCACCAATCTGGGCTTTTCCGGACACAAGATCATCAATACCGGGAATAGTGCGGACATGAACCGGCATCGGCGAGACAAAATCCAGTACGTCCTTGCGTTGGGCATGGGTTGCACTGGGCATGGCCAGCAGAACCTCCGAAATATTTTGCTCCCGAATCAGTTGGGGAATCTTATTTCGATCAACGACACGAACACCACGCAGGGTACGCCCCACCTTTTTGGGGTCATCATCCACAAACACCACCGGCTTGTAGTCTTTGGAACCGGTCAACGCGGAAAACACCTGTGCCCCTGCATCACCTGCACCGTATATGGCGACATATTGACACTTATTGTTCAATAATCGAAAGAGGATATGACGAATCGAAAATCGCAATCCACCCGACACGACCAACAGCATGAAAAAATAAATGATGGGAACCGATCTGGGCAGGAAATTATCCAACAAATAGGAAAACACCCCCAGGAAAACAGCCGACGCCGCAGCCCCCCGGGCCAACACCCAGGCAAGCTCAAGGCCAACATGCCTTAACATCGCACGGTACATTCCCAATTTGGCGTATATGAGAACGGTCGCAACCAGGGTTGACCCGATGGTTAAAACACCAACGGCATCAGGTAGGCCGTACTGAAAATCCAGACGCAGGTTAAATGACAACCAAATCACCAGCGGAATGGTCAAAAAATCAACAATGGCAAAAACGGCATATTTCCGTGATCTGGGTAAATTCACGAGTTTACTCAGCATGGATATCCTTAAGCTGTGCATTAGGTCAATTCGAAATTATTTCACAATATCTTAACGATAAGGGGGGGCAAGTATCTTAAATTTTAAATTTTAATAATAGCATTAATACCCCAAAGACAACATTTTGGGGCCTCAGCCCCCCATTACCTAATCCCGGTACCCGGCAAAGGTCAGTAAATAACGAATAATCTTAGCGCAACACCTTGCATCCCCCTACGGTGCTCTGCAAAATACCGCGCAGACCCAGAAGAACAGAATCATGGATTAACGTTACCATGCCAGGAACTCAGTACAGCTTCGTCCGACGTATGGTGGCTGCTCTCTGCCCTTTGTTGCTTACAATGGCGACTAATAGCCTGGCGGGGCCTTGGATCAATCCGGGCGATGAAACACTGCGCCACCACATTCAGGTTCTGGGCGATGCAGGGGTCATCAAAGTGCCATTGACTACTTGGCCACTAATGTGGAGCGGCATTAAAAACGATATTAATCAGTCTGATTTCAGCGAGCTAACAGCAGCGCAGGCCTATTCCCTACGCTACGTGCGTTTCGCCCTGCGCCGAGACACCGACCATACCCTGCGCTTAACCTGGCGCGGCGACCTGCGTGAACACCCACATCTGTTCACTGATTTCGCCGATAGCCAACGGGATCAATCAGAAACAAGCCTGACTGCTGACTGGATGGGCTCGAACCTCACTGGACGAATCAAAGTGTCCTACACTGACGACATCAACAATGATTCCAACTATAAGCTAGATGGCAGCTATTTGGGCTTTGTGTGGGGCAACTGGGCTTTAACTGCTGGAGAACTGGAACGTTGGTGGGGACCGGGGTGGCAGAATAGCCTAATTCTGGGTACCAACGCCCGCCCAGCTCCAGGGCTAAGCCTGCAACGCAACCGTTCTAACGCATTTGAAACTCCCTGGCTGAGCTGGATAGGACCCTGGCATCTGGAAACCTTTATGTCACGGCTGGAAGACGACCGATATGTCAACAATGCGTTACTCTGGGGGCTACGTATCACCTTCAGACCGGTCGCCGCGTTGGAGGTTGGCCTAACCCGAACGGCATTATGGGGAGGCGATAATCGCCCACACAACTCCAGCACATTTCGTGACCTGCTGCTGGGCCGGGATAACCGAGGTGATGATGACATCGATGAAAGCAACGAACCGGGTAACCAATTAGGGGGGATTGACTGGCGGCTAAGCGGCACGTTTTTTGGGGATACCGGGCTGGGATTTTACGGGCAAGTGATCGGTGAAGATGAATCCGGTGGTACACCAAGCCGGGCAATAGCAATGGTTGGCGCTGATGCCAGCATTATTGACCGAACGTGGCACCACAGATTTTATCTCGAAGCAGCAGATACAACTGTAGAAGGCTTCAAGGGCGATTCTAAAGCCCGCCCCAACTCAGCCTACGAACACAGCATCTACCAAAGTGGTTATCGCTACCGCAACCGGACGATTGGAGCAGCCACTGATAACGATACTCGCATCCTGACTTTTGCACATGATTTGTTCATGGGAGACGACCGCCAGTTCAGTTGGTCCATATCGCATCTGGAGCTGAATCGGGATGGTACGGACAAATCTCCACCCGGGGGCAATCCAATCAGTTTTGAGGAAAGAACAGATCTATGGATAGCCGATGCCCGCTACAGCATACTACTGAGCTCTGTGCAAGTAACCGTCGGTTTAGACTATCAAAGTGAAGCATTACGCTATGCAGGCGAACGCATCGATGGAGCCATGGGCTATTTCGCCTGGGAAGCACGCTGGTAAACTTCGAAAACTGAATATGATAATAGGCGTTTAATGAGAATCATTTTTGTATTGTTACTGATCACCTTTACCAGTGCCTGTGCTTTTGCACCTGGTTCCAACATTAGCGCTGGTAGTAATCGCTGGTTCTCTGCCGAAAACGAACACCAAAAAGACAATAGCATTGACTGGGAAGAAAAAATCAACATTCAGTGGATATCACCCAACCTGATCGACAAACTAACCGTACCCGTTGCCCCGCCACAAGGCTTACCTCACAACATCACTGAAGCTGTTAAAGGCTATGACTATCAGATTGGCATTGGCGATATCCTCAACATAACTGTTTGGGATCACCCGGAACTCACCATCCCCCAAGGCTCGGAGCGCTCCCCTACCGAAGCCGGAAATTGGGTACATAGTGACGGCACCATATTTTTTCCTTACGTGGGGAAAATAATGGTGAAAGGACTCAATGTGAGCCAAGTAAGAGAGAAAATTACATCCGCACTGAGCAAATTCATCCCCAGCCCACAGATCGATGTCACTGTAGCAGCTTTCCGCTCCAAAAAGGTGTACGTTACAGGAGAAGTGAAACAACCAGGCCCTGTGCCCATCACCAACATCCCCCTTACGCTATTGGATGCTGTCAACGCTGCTGCTGGCCTGGAGGTAGCAGCAGACTGGCAGAACGTGGTGGTAACCCGCGACGGCAAAGAAACAGTTTACTCATTGCAGCGCCTTTATCAGCAAGGGGACTTAACCCAAAACACTCTGCTACAAGATGGCGATGTAGTTCACGTGAGCCGCAACGATGATCAAAAAGTGTTCGTGCTGGGGGAGGTGGTAAAAGCGCAGCCTATTCCCATCCAGCGAAGCAGAATGACGCTGGCTGAAGCGCTGGCCAGCGCCGGTGGGTTAAACGAACTTCAGGCCAACGCATCGGGAGTGTTTGTATTACGCACCTCCAGCAACCCTGACAATGTAGCCGATGTGTATCAACTGGATGCCTCTAATGCATTGGCACTAGTTCTGGCAGATCAGTTTCCACTGCAATCACGGGATATCGTCTACGTAACGGCGGCACCGATTGCGCGCTGGAATCGGTTGGTACAGCAGCTACTGCCCACAATTCTTGGAGCCAAGTACCTGACAGAAATTGAATCACGCACCTTTAGTGGCGACTAAACTCGGGAAACAACTGTGTTTGATAACATTTTAATCATTTGTGTGGGAAATATATGCCGTAGCCCCACTGCAGAAGTGTTACTAAAACATCAACTGGGTGACACCAACAAGATCATCCACTCTGCCGGCCTGGGGGCACTAGTGGGAAAGAATATCGAGCCCACTGCCTTGGAAATATTACAGGAGCACGGTATAACCCCAGCCCAACACGTTGCCAGGCAACTCACCTCATCGATGTTGGCCGAAGCCGACCTGATTCTTGCCATGGAAAAAGGCCAAATTAATCAAATCAGCAACATCGCTCCTCAAGCCAGGGGCAAAAGTTTTCTGTTGGGAAAATGGAACAACAACATCGAAATTCCTGACCCCTTTCGAAAGCCAAAACCGGCCTTTGAAGAGGCCTACAATCTAATTGAACAATCCCTGAATGAATGGATAAAGCATCTGCAGTGAATACAACGAAAGTTTATACAAGTACTCAAACAACACGTAGTGCGGACGAAATTGACCTGAGCCATTTAGTAGGAATTTTATGGGATGGCCGCTGGCTGATCACCGTGTGTACCATTGCCTTTACGATTATAGGTACCGTTTACGCTTTACTCTCCACCCCAATCTACCAAGCAGATGCAATGGTACAGGTAGAACAGAAAACTGGTGCACTACCTGGCTTATCCGACCTAGGTGATATGTTCGGCAGTGAATCAGCTGCTGTTACAGAAATTGAACTCATTAAATCAAGATCTGTGGTAGGAGAAACCGTTGACGCACTAAATCTTGACATTGCTGTATCACCAAGGCAGCCCCCCATCATCGGTAATTTTCTTTCCCGCTATGCAGATTACGACGAGAATGGTCTAGCCATACCTTGGTGGGACAGCGACTACGCCTGGGGAGGGGAAAAACTCACCATCACCACATTCGATGTGCCGAAGTCCAACTATGACAAGGAATACAGGTTAAAAGTAAATAAAGAAGGGTGGACACTCTTCGACCAGAACGACATTCAAGTCCTATCAGGCAAAGTAGGAGAAAAAAGCACTGCAAATGGTCATAGTGTATTTGTTCAACATTTAGAAGCCCGCACTGGAAGCACCTTCACTGTTGCAAAGCAGACACGTCTTTCCACTGTATTGAAACTTCAATCTGAAGTGTCTGCCCAGGAAAAAAGGAAGGAGTCTGGCATCATCACCTTGCGCTACAATCACTCAGGTCCGGAGCAAGCCCAAACGGTTCTGAACCACATAATAAAGACCTATGTACGTAGAAACGTAGAGCGCAACAGCGCAGAAGCTTCCAAGTCTCTAGAATTCCTGAAGAAGCGCTTACCAAGTGTGCGAAAAGATTTGGAGCAAGCCGAAGAAAAGCTAAACACATACCAGATCGAAGCAGAGTCCGTTGATGTGACAGCAGAAGCCCAAGCACTGCTGGAGCAAATTGTTGAGTTGGAAAAAAGCATTTCCCAGTTACAGATGCAAAAGGCAGATATAGATCGCAGATTCAAGTCCAGCCACCCCACCTATCAAGCGTGGGAGCGACAGATGCAGGAACTAACTGAACGACGCAAAGAATTCGACAAGCGGGTGTCTAAACTTCCAGTGACCCAGCAAAAAGTAGTTCGCCTGACTCGGGATGTAAAAGTCGGCAACGAAATCTACCTGCAAATGCTGGCCAATATTCAAGAGTTGGATATCGTCCGTGCTGGCACCGTTGGGAACGTCAGAATTATTGACGAAGCAATTGTCGACACTAGTAAACCCGTAGCACCGAAAAAAACACTTATCGTTGCTCTCAGTTTTCTGTTGGGTGGGATGACCTCCATTGGCCTTATTCTAATTAGAGCTGCACTTAAGCGCGGGATCGAAACCCCAGAACAGCTGGAAGAGATTGGCCTCAATGTATATGCCACCATACCTCTCTCCAAGGATCAGGAAAAACTCATAAGGAGTACTAAGAAATTAGCAAATCGCTCAACATCATTACTGGCAGAGTCTCATCCAACGGATCTTTCCATTGAGGCATTGCGCGGATTACGCACTAGCATTCATTTTGCCATGTCCGATGCCCGAAACAATATTCTCATGATAACCGGTCCCAGTCCTGGAGTCGGCAAATCCTTTGTTTCACTCAACTTTGCGGCCATCGTTGCCAATTCTAAAAAGAAGGTGCTGGTAATTGACGCTGATCTTCGTCGCGGCTATCTGCACCAGTCAATGAACCTTGATAACTCTAAAGGCCTGTCTGATGTTTTGAGCTCCCAGGCAGATAAAGTCAGCGTCGTTCAAAAAACCCATGTCGAAGGATTACATATAGTAAGCAGAGGTATATCCCCACCTAATCCTTCCGAACTACTAATGTCTCAAGCAATGGAGGACTTTCTTAATTGCGTGAGAAAAGAATATGATCTGGTAATCGTGGATACCCCCCCGGTACTAGCAGTAACTGATGCCATTCTGGTGGGACGGCATGCCGGAACTACAATGCTAATTGTCCGTCACGGCCTCAATTCCGTGAAAGAAGTAGAATGGACCTTAGGCAGATTCATACAAAACGGAATTGAAGTAAAAGGCACTGTCCTCAACGCAATAGATCGGACAGCAAACGCCTATGGAAATTATGGCTATTATGGCTATGACTACCGTTAACCTAGTAGCACATATCAAGCGAACATTCACACAGCGGTAAACATCCCCATGATCACAATAAATATATTTAAAAAGCCTAAGATTCTAGTCGTTGGTGATGCCATGCTGGATAAATACTGGCTAGGAGCGACCTCTAGAATATCACCTGAAGCACCAGTACCAGTTGTAAACGTTGATATCGAAGAGTACCGCATTGGTGGAGCAGGTAATGTTGCCGTCAATGCCTCTGCTCTAGGTGCGGACGCAGAAATTCTAAGCCTGGTTGGTGATGACTCCAACGCTGAACTACTCGAATCTATGTTGAGCGAATCTGGGGTTTTTAGCATGATGCAAAGGGTACCTGACGGAAGAACCATCACCAAGCTTAGAGTCTTATCCCACAATCAGCAATTAATAAGACTCGACTTCGAACCCATAATAACTAGCGCATCGACCAATTACATTATTGATAAATTCCATCAGAACCTTCACCGGTTCGATGTTGTTATTCTTTCAGACTACGCCAAAGGCACTTTAGCAGCTAAAACTGAAAACATTCTCTCTTCCGCAAAAGAAGCAGGGAAAATAATAATCGTTGACCCTAAAGGGAATCATTTTGAGAAGTATCGCGGAGCTACAATTATTACCCCTAACATTTCAGAATTCGAAGCAGTAGCAGGAAAGTGTTCAAGCTTAGAAGAAATTTTCCAACGAGGAAAAGACCTACTAATAGAATTAGAACTGAACGCACTTCTAATTACTCGAGGCGAGTTAGGAATGGTACTCATTGAGAAAAATCACCCACCTGTATCGATTCCTGCAAATAGCAGAGAAGTGTTTGACGTAACAGGTGCGGGAGACACAGTAGTTGCCACATTGGGCGCCGCCCTTGGGTCAGGATCGAAATTAATTGATGCTGTTCATTTAGCCAATATGGCAGCAGGAATTGTTGTTGGTAAACTAGGAACAGCTAGCATATCCCTCGACGAACTAAATGAGGCACTTGACCCTAGACATTCCTCCTGCAACAAAACGACATGCAAAACCGAAGAGTTACTAGAAAAAGTGAAAGCTGCACGTATGAAAGGTGAGCGGATAGTCATGACAAATGGATGCTTCGATATCCTCCATCCTGGGCACATTCAATATTTAAAACAAGCAAGTCAGCTAGGCGACAGATTAATCATTGCAGTTAACAGCGACGACTCAGTCTCCAGACTTAAAGGGCCTAACAGACCAATCAACTCACTGGAAGCAAGATTAGAAATGCTATGTGCCTACGATTTCGTAGACTGGGTGATATCTTTCGATGAGGAGACCCCTGAGCGATTGTACGAAAAAATCTTACCGGATATCCTAGTGAAAGGCGGCGATTATTGTGAAAATGATATCGCTGGAGCCAGGCAAGTTAGATCGGCCGGAGGAGAAATCAAAATACTAAACTTCCTGCCAGGACATTCAACAAGCATGATTATTGATAAGATTAAGGGGAATTGATAATGCTAATTGTAACTGGGGGCGCTGGTATGATTGGGAGCAACCTAGTTGCTGCTCTGAACAAACGTGGGAGACGCGATATCATAGTGGTAGACCATCTCAAAGATGGCCGTAAAATGAGGAACCTCGCCGATCTAGATATTGCTGATTACATCGATCGAGACGAATTCTTCAATGAAATAACTTCTGTAAACACATTTGAGAAACCCGAAGCCGTATTCCACTTGGGTGCCTGCTCAAGCACAACAGAATGGGACGGTAAGTTCATGATGGACAACAACTATAATTTTTCTAAAGCCTTATTGAGCTTTTGCCAAGAAACTGGATCGCAATTCATATATGCCTCCTCTGCCTCTGTTTACGGTATGGGCCTCAATGGCTTTCGAGAGAATCGGGAATGTGAAAAACCTATTAACATGTATGCTTACTCCAAGTTTCAGTTCGATCAATATATCAGAATGCACGAAAAGAACCTTAAGGCACAGGTTGTGGGTTTACGCTATTTTAACGTGTATGGACCAAGGGAAACTCATAAGGGCTCAATGTCCTCCACTCCATATCATTTCAACAATCAACTTCTTCAAAATGAAGTTTGTAAATTATTCTCTGCTTCTGGTGGATATAATGCAGGGGAACAAAGACGTGATTTTATCTATGTATCGGATTGTGTAGCGGTAAATCTGTGGTTTTTTGACAACCCTAATAAATCTGGAATCTTCAATGTTGGAACTGGACGCTCACAAACATTCAACGAGGTAGCTCAGGCAGTCCTTTCCTGGCATAAAAAGCATCGGGGTATCAATGGAAAAATTGAATATATTCCGTTCCCGAAACACTTAGAAGACTCTTACCAAAACCATACCGAAGCAGACATTACCAAATTACGAGAAGCAGGTTACGAAGCGCCATTTCATACAGTAGAAGAAGGGGTAAATTGCTATCTCAGCAACTTAAATAGAGAGCCCTGATATGCATCATCTGGAACAAGCTATAAACACTATGAAAGTTGTATTTCTCGATCGAGATGGTGTGATCAATAGAGATACCGGCTATGTCCATCAATGGCAAAATTTCGAATACATTGAAGGGGCTCTCGAAGGAATGCGCATTCTTAACAAAAACGGGTTTGAAATTGTAATCATTACCAATCAATCAGGTATTGCAAGAGGCTTATATACAGAGAACGACTTCGCCCAACTATCGCAGAAAATGCTTAGACATTTACAAGAAAACGGGATAAAGATACTAAACTTATTTTATTGCCCACATCACCCTTCCGGTATAGTAAAAAAATACACCTGTGAATGTGACTGTAGAAAGCCTCAACCAGGCATGCTAATTCGCGCTGCAGAAGTTCACGGTATTGAACTTAAAAAATCGATACTGATTGGTGACAAACCAAGCGATATAATCGCTGCCAGAAACGCCGGCGTCCACTATGCTTATCATGTGCAGTCAGAGAATAAGGAAAGCAATGTAACAATTAAAGAAGCAGACAGAAGCTTTCCAAGCCTATTAGATTGCGCAAGCTGGATTGAAAAAAACAACCCGCTGACACTGCCCCCAACAGCCACGCCGAACTCTAAGTAACCAAGCACGAATATCCAACAGCAAAGCAACTAAAGCCACATTCACAAACAAGACAATGTTCATCGATAGGGTCATCCTTTCTCATCACCAAAAGAACCAGCGAACATACCCTTTAGTTTCGATGTGGTATAACCCCCAGCAATGACAGCCAATTTGGTCCAGGCAATGTCCAAATCTCCAACTTAATCCACACATACACCATAGCGAAGAAATTTTGAGCTACTAGTACAAATGCAAACGCTAGTGCGGCACCCAATGCCCCCAACCATGGAGTTAATAGAAAGAAGGCCAACAATCCAGCACCACTACAGAGCAAAGCGATGTTTCGCATTATTCGGTCATGCCCCGTCATGTTCAACAAAAAAGCAACTGAGCCAGTTGACACATTGACCAATTGCGCTAGAGCCATAATACGCAGCAACGGCGCTGCTGAGTCAAACCCCTCGCCAAGTAAGCTCAGAATAAAGCCTGGAACCAATAGACAAGCCGCCAAAAAAGGAAGCGATAGCACAAGACTAAGGACAGTTGCATAACGAGCAGTACTGCCTAGTTCAATCATATTTCCCTGATGATAAAGCACAGCAAAGCGAGGGGGGAAGATCGCATTGATTACCATCAGAACAAAAGCTATTGAAACAGCAATTTGCTGTGCGGATTTGAATAACCCCAACTCGATAGAACCAAGAAACTTCCCTGCAATCATAATACTTAGCACTCCTTGCATAAATGCAGCCATTCCCACAATAAAAAAGGACAATGAGACATTGAGAAACTCAGTAGCATCCCTTGAAGACAGCTTGGCTCCTAACTCGCCCAAATGTTGGCTTCGAATCCATCGCAGAAAGATCATATGACCTTGAACCGATATCAACATAGCACCAACCAGATACACCCACCCCAGTAAAGAAATATCTTGAAGCCCTTCGGGATGAAATATCATAATTAGAAGAATAAACAGCCCAGCAATCAATGAAATCGCCCCATTCTCCTGCAATGCAGCCGTAGCCGGCTTTCGAATACCTTTGAAGAAGCCAGACAGCAGAAAACTCCAAGTGTAAAACGGAATTGCTAGCCCAATCCCCAATAGCACCCTGGCTAGGCCAGGCATTGCGAAAAACCGTTCTATGAACTCTCGCAGGAGAACCACACTCAACATTAAGAACAAACTTAACCACAGACCACGTATTCCAGCCCAATAGAGATACCGTCGAGCCAGAGGAGAGTTGAAATCCCGCCCAACAAAACGTATTAGAGCATTGTCCATTCCCAGCCGAGCCAATGTTCCTGCACCCAAAAGGATGCTCTGTGATAGCGCATAAACACCGACTCCTTCGGGGCCATAGAGGTGCCCGACAATGACCACCAAACCGAGAATCCCAAAAGCAGATACCCCTTTTGCCAGAAAGGTCCGAAGCAACGCCCTGCCTGTCCTCCCCATTAATCGAGTCAAAATAGAATTAGACATTTCTGACCTAACCTTTACCTATTGCAAGAGCGCCTAAGCAAAGTTTGAAAACTCATAATCATTGCGTAAAACATGGGCACTCTTTAGATTACCGTACACGATCTCCCGCCCCCTTGCCTACCAAAGTCATGAAAATATAACGGAAGTAATTCATTGTAGTCAGTGAGTTAATCATATCCCTATCAGTTTCTGCTAGTAACTCAGGGGTGGACATGTCAATCTCATTCACTTGAGCCAAACCGGTAATTCCTGGGCGCACTGAGTAAACTCCACGCTTATCTCGCTCAGCCGTCAACTGTTCTTGATTAAAAAGCCCTGGACGTGGACCAACCAAACTCATCTCCCCCTTTAGCACATTCCATAGCTGCGGCAACTCATCTAACTTTGTCTTGCGCAAGAAGCTACCAAAACGGGTAATTGCCGCTGAGTCAGCCAAGTGCGACGCTACCGAAATGGTATTTACCTTCATAGTCCGAAATTTGACGAGAACAAAAGGCTTCTTGTTGCGCCCGACACGTTCCTGAAAAAATAACGGAGAGCCTGTGTCAAAGAGGCCTATGATATAAAGCAACAGCAAGATAGGAAACCCGAGCAGTAAGCCGATCGTAGCAAACAGGAAATCCAAACAACGAATCATTTCAAAACCTTAATAACTTTAGCAATCCACGCCAGGTTTTCTTACTGTTCTAGACAGCCCTTGTTCTAACGTTACACTCGGGCTCCAGCCTAGCGTATCTTTCGTATGAGTAATATCAACTTCGAGGGAACCAAACAAGCGATCCATAACTGCTTGCTTACCAAACAATATAAACCCTATACGGAATATCTGTTCAGGAAAGGGTATCAACCAACAACGTTTACCCATGGCTGCAGCAATCTTTCGAATCAGAGAGGGCGTCGAAATAGACTCGCCGTCAGAAACAAGAAACACCTCTCCAGCAGCTTTTGGGTGCTTAATACACAGAACAATTAGATCGATTAAATTTTCAAGTGCCACAAAACTTCTAGCATTTTTCATCGCGCCAAAGGGAAGAGGAATACCCGACCCTGCCAAACTAATCAAACGAGCAAAATTGCCTTTTACACCAGGCCCATATACTAACGGGGGGCGAATTACGACAACCTCCATACCAGTTTTTGATGACAGCTCCTTCAAAGCAGCCTCAGCTTCAGCTTTAGACAAACCGTAATCATCTTCCGGGTTTGGTCTATCGTCGTGTCGAAAGGCGACCCCCTCCCGTGACAATTCACCATTAACTTTGATGGTACTGACGAAAACAAAACGACGCACACCCATCTCTGCGGCCTGGCGAGCCAAGGCCAATGTTCCGTCCAAGTTCACTTTACGAAACTCACTTAATGGGTTTAAACAAGATTCAGACATGATATGTACACGTGCTGCACAGTGAACCACGACATCAATACCAGATAACACTTCTGTCCAATCAGTATCAGCATCGATACCAGAAATTATCGGTTGCTTAACATCTTTAGGAAACCTGTGAACAAAGGTTCGAACTGGGGCAACCAAAGTCCCGCCAAGCTCATGAAGGGCAGTCAAGACTGCAGAACCCACAAAACCAGAGGCTCCTGTTATTAAATAGGAAGTCAAACCTTAACACCGAGCAGGTCTAACAGATCATCCACCATATCATCCATTATCTTGCGGCGGGAAAATTTTTCCACAAAACTACTCCTTGGCAAATCTGCGATCAAAAGATTCTCAAACGCCTGGATAGCCCCTTCAGAATCGCAAGGAGAAAATAATGCAACATTATCCAATTCTTTAGCAATAAACTCTGCCGAATAACCAGCCACACCTGCCCAGATAGGTTTTCCCAATGCACCATATTCAAACAGCTTGGACGGCAATACTTTTCTGAAAGCCGGATAATCGTTCAAGTGCAAAAAAAGGACATCCGCCTTATGGTAAGCATCAATCAACTCATTTCGACTTACAGGCTGTGCAATTAAAACGTTACTACACCCCGCCATCCGTACAGCCTCCTCTAAGTGCTCCTTTCTCCCCCCTCCGCCGATCAGACGAAACTTAACTCGCCCCTCCAGCCTTTTCGCCAAGGATGGGATGATATTGTGCAGCCCCTGACCTTCACCCATGTTTCCGGCATAAAGAACTTCCACTATCGAATCTTCACTAGCCGCACTATTTTTGTGGATAATCTTTTCTTCAGCTGGGCATGGGAGAAATTCATCATCAATACCATTTGTGAATACCACCTTTGAAACTTCAGAATACCGTTCTTCAAGGTATGGAAGAAACCCTGCTGATACCGCATTGAGTCGATTAGCCCGGCTTAGTGTCCACCGTTCGACTCTAGAAAAGAACACTTTCACTAAAGGTGCCATACTTCTTGGCAACACATCTTTAATGGTGTCGACGAATATATCTCGGATATCGAGATACAAGGGAATGTGCTTGCGTCTGGCCACCCAAGCGCCCAGAGCAGCTGTCATCAATCGAGACGAACTGGCAACCACGACATCATAGTTTTCTTTCGCCACTAGCTTCCTAACTGCAAGAGCGTAGATGAAAAAAGAACGTGATTGGTCCATCATCCCACTTTCATGCACAGGGAGTGAAACTCTTCTCACCCTCACCCCCTCCATTAACTCATCTTCTGGCGCTTCAACGTCAAAACTTGCATATCTATTTGGAAGAGTAGTTATCACGTCAATATGGCTACCTGCTGGCAGCTTTCGCTTCATAGAATCTACTAAAGCCGTGTTACGAAACGAACCCGCGCAAAGATCAGGCCTAAAGTAAAAAGACAAAAGCAAAACCTTCATACCGTACTCCAATCAATTTGCAGAATCATTTTGGAACTATTTAGAAAGACGACCAATTTTTTATTTGGAATTGAAGCGCCAAAACGTGGATGCCAAGTACTATCCATAATCTCGGCAACACCCCCCATTAAACTAATATTCACATTTTGACCACTAGGAAGGGAAAGAACAAACTGGCCTTCTCCTACTTGGTTTATTGTTATTCCTGGGCCAAAATGCCAATGAGCACAGGCTACCCCAAAATTCCCAGTGAGACGATCCTCGACCAGTAGCCTGGAGTCATTAGCGCGCCATCGTCTGTAATGTTTCACCTTGCCAGGCAATCGACAGTAACCATCATGACTTCCTTCAAGAATTACTTCTTGCGATGCGGTTTTCAGAGACACACCAGAAGGGCGCGCTCGTCTTGCAACCCTAAAGCCCGACCAAACCTCAGATGAGTTTTCACCATCCACTTCTACAGTATTATGGGCAGACGTAGAGCGCTGCCGATGACGTTCACTACTCTCCCCATATTCAGAGATACCGGAATTAACCAAAACTCTACGACCGAAAAGGCTTAGCTCACAGCTCAATGTATCAGCATGAGCATGACCTGGCTGATAATCGGGGCCGATCTGGGCAACATCTACAAGCAAACGGTGCTCATCAGGCCACTCAATTATTCCATATCCACTTTCCTGCATTAATCTACCGCATACACTGACAGGCAATGCAGGCTTCATAACCGGTAATCGGAGCAGTCGGGCATATCGCTTTATGGATTCAATTTCAGGCGCAATTCCAAATGTAGCGTCGTTAAAAAAGGAAATAGATCCATCTGGGTGTGTCATGTTTAGCAACCATTCTAGCCCCAAACAGAAACGCCTACTCCATTCCTCTGAACGGGATTCCAACTGCGGTAACTTGCTCGCTCTGGATAGCATAATAAGGTCAGCAATATCCCATAACAAAATGCTCTGATACATTGGAGTTCTTTCATAATGCGCCCCATCACCAAGGAATTGCTCCCCAATTTCACGATCAAGCAATTCTAGACCTATTTTAAGCCACCTATTTCCCTGAGCTCCGCCCAAATAACTACCAACAAATACCAGCGCTTTGGCATTAGCAAACAGATGATTAGCCAGAATGTGGAATTCTATTTGCTGTTCCAATGCATCAGCCTGCTTTGCAAGCGACTCTAGCCAATTTTCTTTCACTTGCCCCTGATCCAGACGGCTGAGGAATTTGACCCAATTAACTATACGAAGTGAAATACAGTATGGCTCCCAGCCATTTCCTGACATAGGGGGATTAGCCAGAATCCAATCGTCAATCAATTGTATGCCGAATTGCGGATGAAAATTGGCTTCATTGGCATTCAAGTCATCTTGGTAGTGAAGGTTATAAAGCCAGAGTTTCGGAAACTCTGGGGAATTCCAATCCCCCTCCAACTGAGCGACCTGACCAAGAAACGTAAATGTTTTTCCATCGGTTGTTGAAGGCACAAAATAACGCGCACCGTGCCAATCATTGAGCGCGCCTCGAAAAATTGGTTTGCTCAGAGGCCTTAGCCGAGGCTTGCAGACTCGGTAGTAAACCTGATATAAAAGCTGCCGTATTCTGAGATAGCGGATTGTGTGAAGCAACAATTTCCAAACTTTACCGGATTTCAATTTGAAAATATTCATTGCTTTCTTAATTGATCGACCGCGTCCAAAGTAACAGAAGCTACCTCAAACAACTCATCCGCCGGAATCGGTGCGGCACTGCCGTTCTCAATGGCAGCGAGGAAGGCTGCCACGCAAGCTGTCTGACCCTTATCTTGGCGCCACAAATTCATTTTCTTGAACCCCTTCCAACCATAGCCGCGTAACTTGCGAAAATTATCAAGCTGCAGCACTTTACCTCCAGCAAACACCTCAATGCGTTCCTTAGGGAAGCTTGCAGCACCATTAGCTAGATAGTGAATAGAGCCAAGGGAGCCATCAGAAAACCCCAAGGTAATAGTTGCTTTATCTTCCGTTACCCCTACTCCAGGAGCATCCCCCATTCGGCGAGCCTTGACTGACACCACATCTGAAGCTGCAAGAAAACGCATCAGGTCGATAAAGTGACAAGCCTCTCCAATGATACGTCCACCACCCACTTCCTCATCCTGGGTCCAGTGATCACTAGGAATGGAGCCGGCATTCACCGTCATGATGAACGACTTCGGTTCACTTACTGAGCCCAGTAAGGCTTTAATCTTTTGAATCTGAGGGGCAAAGCGACGATTAAAGCCCACCATTAGAATTGCTTTTTTACTGGTTTGATTCCCGAAAGCCTCTTGAACCCTCATCAAGTCTGTGCGGTTTAACGCTAATGGTTTCTCAACGAAAACATGTTTACCTGCTTCAAGAGCAGAAACTACCAATTCTGCATGGGAATTGTGTCGGGTAACAATGGCAACAGCATTAATATCAGAGTTAGCCAGCATCGCTGGCGTATCTGTGGTAGCCTCCAAAAAGCCAGCCTTTTTTCCATGAATGACACCACTGACACCACCAGATGTAGAAATGGAATGAAGCTGGGCTCCAGCGACCTTGAAGGCAGGAATAAGCACGCGGGAAGAATAATTACCGGCCCCGATAAAGCCAACTACTGGCTTGTTTGCATTAATTTCAACATCGCCAAATAACGGAACCGAGCGGGCACTCCGGCTTTCAGGTTTACTTGTGTATTTAAGTATGATCCCCAGCGCTGACTTGTCTGTTGCAACCAAATCATAGGCTTTTGGCGCATCTTCAAATTTAAACCTGTGAGTAATAAGAGAATTAACATTCAGCTGGCCACTAGCCATCATATCTAGAACTGCCTCAAAGTTACGCTGCTCAGTCCAGCGCACAAACCCAAGAGGATAATCATTTCCCTGCTCTTCATAAAAGGAATCATATCGGCCGGGCCCATAAGAACAGGAGACTTGGAAAGACAATTCCTTTTCATAAAAGTCGGCACGGTTCAATTCTAGCCCCACCACCCCGACTAAAATAATCCTTCCTCTCTTTCGACTCATACGAGCACCCTGGGTCACCGGATCACTTGCTTTGGTAGATGCTGTAATAATGACACCATCAACACCATTACCCCGACTGAATGCCATACCTGTCGCCACTGGGTCCTGCCCCTTACCGGGATTACAAGTTTGCGCGCCATAGCGTGAGGCCAAAGCTAGCTTCCCCTCATCAAAATCGATAGCCAACACACGACAGCCGTGAGCTCGGAGCAACTGAACAGTGAGCAGGCCAATCAGCCCGACCCCTGTAACTACAAAGCATTCACCTAACGTTGGCTGTGCCAAGCGAATTCCTTGAAGCCCGATGCTAGCAACAATTGCGAAAGAGGCCTCATCGTCACTAACGGAATCAGGAATGCGAGCACAGAGATTCTTACTTACATGCACAACATCTGCATGAGGGCCATTGGACACTACGCGATCCCCAATGTTAAATCCATCAACTCTTTTACCAATATCCGCTATTACACCCACATTGCAGTACCCAAGAGGCAATGGCTGTGCAAGTTTAGATTTAACCGCATCAACTGTCGTCATGAGTCCATCGGTTTGGATCTTATCCAACACCATCTTAACTTTTTCAGGTTGCTTGCGGGCTTTTTGAATATAAGAAGCACGACCGAAATCGACGAGCATGCGTTCCGTACCAATTGAAATAAGACTGCAGCGGGAGTCAATGATTATTCCTCCCTGTTTGGGTTCAGGAGCTGGGCAATCAGCTAAGTAGGTCTCACCATGACTTAAATTTTGCAACAAGACCTTCATAAATGCTGCCCATTAAACTCTTCCAGGCACTTACACAAATAGTGACCTAAAACCAAATGGGCTTCTTGTATAGATGCGGTAATGTTGCTTTCGACCACAATTGGATAATCAACAATATCTTTAATTTTACCGCCATCACGGCCAAGCATCCCCACCGTTAACGCCCCCTGCTGCCTAGCCTGAGTAACAGCCCTTAATACATTTTGACTGTTACCGGAAGTACTAATTCCAACCAAGACATCACCAGGCCTAATCAAAGACTTAACTTGTCTCTCAAAAACACTTTCGAATCCTATGTCATTACAGTGTGCTGTCAATAAGGAGGTATCAGTAGTCAACGCCACTGATCTAATTGGATCTCTGTCTTTGACATACCTTACCATCAACTCAGCGGCATAATGCTGACAATCCGCCGCGCTCCCACCGTTCCCACACCAATAAATTGTACCACCAGACTTCGAGGAGCAAACCATCTTCTCAGCAGCGCCCGAGACCATAGCTTCGACCTTACTCAAAGATTCAATGGCTTCATGATGATCTAACAGAGCCTGCGCATAAAACTTAGAATAATTATTCATACTTTTAACCAACAATCTTTTTTACTGCGTCAAAAGCCATATCCACGGTAATGGCATTCATACAAACAGGAGACCCACAACCAGTTATATAGTTTCTTCGATAGCAAGGGGAGCAATCAAGGTTTGCAGATACCCTGGTTGCTCTAGGCGAGTAAGGTCCCGTTAAAGAAAAATTCGTTGGACCGTAGAGGCCCACCACATAACATCCTACTGCCGCAGCCAAATGAGATATACCATTGCAATTACTAACAACCACTTTGTTTTCTTTGAGGTAATTAAGTGTTTGAGTAACAGTAAACTCTCCTGCCAACGACTTCACTTTTGGGTTATTCGCCAATCTTTCGACTTCATTACATAATTCGACTTCTTCCCCCCCTCCAATTATGACCACCTCTTCAACTAATTCCTCAACTAACCGATTAGCCAACTGAGCAAAGCAATCTGTACCCCACCGTTTATGACGTTCGACAAATCCAGATCCGGGGCCTAACACCACTGTAGGCGTTTCACGAGCTTCGTCACACTTTAATTCAACATAACAGTCATCTATCGAATGGCCAATGCCTAAAAGAGGTAAAAACCTAGAGTTTTCTTCAACCTTATGCAATCCCGCAGCTTTCAACGAATCAGTATTAAGAAAGGAGAGTCTTCCATACCAACCATATCTTTTCTTGGTCCCGCCCAAAAAAACCAGAAGAGAATATAATTGAGCGCTCACCCCAAACTGAGATATGGATACCCCACAACGACTATTTCTTATCCACTTCAGGACTCTCAACGCTTTCATGGGAGGCGCTCCATTAACACTACTTAGACACAGAAACTCAATAGAACTACCCAGAAAATACTCAACTACTTCCTTGCAAGTCTTATCTTTCACCACGATCTTCAGTTCAGAACCCGATTCAACTATACGTACCAAGGTTGGAATCAACATAACGACGTCACCAATTCCGTGAGTTGCGACAACCAAAACCCTTGTTTTATTGTTTTCGTTCATCTATTTCCAATCCTTCAGATCAAGGCCAGTCAAATCTTCCAACTTTTTATTTTCAGGTGAAAAATGTTTTGACAGCCGTTCACTCAGCGCACTGTCAATCTTGTTCCTCTCTAAAGGCCGGCTATTTAATCGCCTAAGAGCGTATAATATTTTTTCGCGTAATCTTACAGATGTTACGAGCCTGAACATGCTTTTAACTACCCCGTGACCATGAAGATATCTTGCAAGGCGCTCACTTCTCGCGGATTTAGCTTCATTTATTTTTTCAAAATTGCTGATTTTATAAGGGGACAAATTTAAAAAAGAAAAAACTCGGTCCATTAGATGTTGTGGGTCTTGCTTCATATCCTCATAGAGCAAAACCAACACTCTTTCTTTAGAAAAGCGTTTATAAACACTTTCAATCTGATCTGCGTAATACCCTCGAGCCAAATATCTGCGCTCAATACTCAAATCATCAGCACCACCACTCAACTCCCTTTCAACAGCCTCCAAAAAGCCATCCAACGTTTCTTCTCCCCTAAACTTTTGATAAAAAAATGATGAATAAGCTCTTTCTACAGGATTTCTCACTATAATGATTATTTTGCAATCTGGACAAAATCTCTTAACATTATCAAGACCAACTTCGCTATTAATTAGGCTGACGTTCTTAGCAACAACTATCTTTCCTGAAAAACTCAGCGCACCAAATGCTGATTTGTAGTCTGAGGCAAATGCCTTCTCGTCATTGCAGCGCCCATTAACAAAGGTAGAAAATTCCAGCACTCCCCCTTTTTTCTCCCCTCCTCCAAAGTGTGAAACCACATCGGGATGCATTGCAATATAATTGCCCAATGCAGAAGTACCCGCTTTTTCAGCTCCAATTATTGCCGCATCTATCCTGATCATAACCATCTCTTGGAGCGATACCGAAAACTACCCAATAAAAAACTAGCCCAATACACTATAAAAACAAAAACCACCCCAAACGCCATAAAATACAACCCGCCAGACGACCCGCGCAGTAACAACGTCGCTGCTGATATAAAATACGCCGACAGCGGAACGCTTAACAAGCCAACTCTTCCTCCAGCTCGAACTTCTAAACAAATCAGAAGCGTAGGCACCATTATCGCAAACAAAACCGATCCTAGAATTGAACCGAAGCTAAGAGCGAACGCCCCTATGATACCAGGAGGCATATTTCCATCTCTCGCCTCATTAACCGCCCCAATATCTTTCGCGAAAGTTGCAGGAATCCCTTCAGGTTTAACCCCAAAGCTCCAACCTCTCGGAACAGGCATTAGTACTATGCGAAGAAGAATTGCACCCGGATAAAGAACCCCCTGATTATAATTGAGATCTATTGCTTCCAGAGAAGCCCTATAAAAATAAGAGGCGTCACCACGATAAAAAGCTTCACCGTCAGACAACGATTTCTCATATAGCTGCTCAGAAAACCCCTCCCCCAGGGTGGAGTCAATATTCCTTCCATACTGCCAAATAGAAATAAATACGATAACCAGCAACACGCTCATTAGATGTTTAATTTTTATCTCTACCCGACCCTTCTTCTGGAAATAGCCGGCTAGAACACCCGACATAAAAAATATGATCCACTTACGCCCACCAGACACCAAAACCATCAACACAACGACCGTATAGACCAGCACTGAAAGCCACTTGTTTGGAAATCCTAGCCGAACATCCAAGTATGCATAAACAGCAACTAACGAAACAAAATAAAGACCGGTATTCAAGATTCCTTCCACTACTGTCTCATTTGCAAACCAAGCGAAACGTGTCGCGCCAAAAAGCTCAAACAACGACATCCCTGTTCCATAAACAAAAATGAAGAAGCCAGCTACCACGCTGATTCCGGAAAGAAAATGAAGCGTCTTTAACCAACTCAGATCTTTAGTTTCAACCCACCCAAAACCTAGGCCTTTTTTTAAAGCTAAAGACACTCCTCCGTAAGCTATGGATAAACCAAGAACATATAAACAATAAACCATGTACACATTATCATCTTTGATTTTCAAATCCTGCCCCCATCGCACAGAATATGCATATCCATTTAGATTCACAATCAAAGGAACAATGACATTTAGAAGAAGAAACAGCCCTCCAAATATGAGAACATAATACGCACGCCCATTAGAACTCATATAAATTGAGATCAAAGACCAAAGCAGTACCAATCCGCTAAGTAAAATTAAAATATTCGGGATAACCAAACTTCAACTACCACCTAAAGCAACTATATCTACTATGCATGACCCTGCTAGCCTTTGCCTTAACCCAACAAACTCTTTGTGGGCGACCAATATCACATGAATATCAGCATGGCTTGCCTTAGCCACATCAGAAATTAAACAATCAGCCAATTTTCCGGGAATCACGTTTATGTTAGGCTCTACTATAAGAACGCTTCCCGCGTGATACTCAGCAATACGTTCCGCAATGCTTAGTGCTGGACTTTCTCGCAAATCATCAATATCCGCCTTAAAAGAAATCCCGTAGCATACGACAGTAACATCCCTAACCTTCTTATCAGGATTAGATTGCAAAAAATCTGAAATAGCTATTTTTATTTTGTTTACAACCCAGTCACTCTTGTTATCGTTAACCTCTCTCGCTGTTCTAATTAGACGGGCTTCTTCTGGTGTCTCACTGACAATAAACCAAGGGTCCACTGCTATGCAGTGCCCACCAACACCAGGGCCAGGTTGCAGTATGTTTACTCTTGGATGCCGGTTCGCAAGCTGAATCAGCTCCCAAACATCAACATCCACTTTATCGCAAATTATTGAGAGCTCATTTGCAAATGCTATATTCACATCTCTAAAAGCATTTTCAGTTAGCTTCGCCATTTCAGCCGTTTTAGCGGTAGTTAGTAAACACTCGCCACGCACAAAACACTGATATAGCTCACGCGCAGCCTCAGCACACTTAAGCGTCATCCCACCAATAATACGATCATTCTCGATCAACTCATGCATAACATGCCCGGGCAAAACTCTCTCGGGGCAGTGAGCAATGCGTATATCTGATGCCTCGCTGACATCTTGAGGGAAAGTTAGATCAGCTCTCGCCTGAGACAGCCAGTTCGCAATTTTCTCTGTCGTCCCTACTGGGGATGTTGATTCAAGAATGACCAGATCACCCTTTTTCAATACGGGAGCAATTGAGTCTACAGCAGCCTTGATAAAACTTAGATCCGGTGTAGGAATAGAGCCTGCCTCTTCGCCTTTTTTAAAAGGAGTTGGTACAGCGATCAGGAAAGCGTCTGCCGGCTCAGGGCGCGCTACCGCACGTAAGTTGCCGTGCTTAACAGCAGCATGAACGGCAATATCCAGCTCGGGCTCAACAATGTGGATCTCTCCACGATTGATAGTATCTACAGCATCCTGATTAATATCGACACCAATCACCTTTTTGCGGCGGCCCGCGAAAGCTGCCGCAGTCGGCAAACCAATATACCCAAGCCCTACTACACAAATCGTTTCAAAGTGCATTTCGTCGCCTTTAAGTTGTTCTAGTCGGATTATTTAAAGTTCTGAAGGTTAGCTAGCCAGAATTTCTACAATTCGTTGCGATGCTTTACCATCACCATACGGGTTATGAGCACGGCTCATGATTACCCAAGCCTCGGCATCATCCAATAACGTACTAACCGCATCAACAATTGTATGTGTCTCCGTGCCCACCAGCTTAACAGTGCCTGCCGTAACAGCTTCAGGTCTTTCTGTGGTATCTCTCATAACCAAAACAGGTTTACCCAAGGATGGGGCTTCTTCCTGAATACCACCGGAATCCGTAAGGATCAGGTGGGCTCGACTCATGAGAGAGACGAAGGGCAGATAGTCTTGTGGGGGAATGAGGTACACGTTATCCAGCCTGGAAAGAATTCGGTTTACGGGCTCCTGGACATTGGGATTCAAGTGCACGGGATATACGATGTCAGTATCTGGGTAGCTTCTGGCCAACCCTGCCAAAGCATGGCAAATGCGCTCAAAGCCGCCACCGAAACTCTCACGTCGATGGCCGGTTACAAGTACCATTTTTCGCGCCAGGCCATAGGGTAGCTCCTTCTCCAGGTGAGACTTCAGGCCTGTATCATTATTGATCCTATCACGAACCATCAATAGCGCATCGATTACTGTGTTACCAGTAATATGTATTAACGCATCACTGATACCCTCTTTCAACAACGCCTGCCGTGAAGTTTCGGTAGGAGCGAAGTGATACGCCGTCAAAACACTGGTTAACTTTCGATTGGCTTCTTCAGGCCAGGGGGAATAGAGATTACCGGTTCTTAGCCCGGCTTCTACGTGACCAACAGGTACTTGCTCGTAGAATGCCGCCAGGGAAGCAGCAAAAGTTGTTGCAGTATCCCCGTGAACCAGAACGGCATCAGGCTTTTCTTCGCGTAGCACATCCCGCAGCCCCAGCATGATTCGGGTAGTGATTTCATAAAGATCCTGACCCGGCGCCATGATATTGAGGTCATGCTGAGGACTGATATCGAAAAGCGTAAGGACTTGATCCAACATTTCCCGGTGCTGGGCCGTCACACACACCCGGGCGTCTATGCCTGGATGCGACTGCAAGGCTTTCACCACTGGGGCCATTTTAATCGCTTCAGGGCGAGTACCGAAAATGCTTAGAATTTTTTTCATAAACCTGCGCTTAGTGCCAGATACCACCGTTTTACTATATACACCAACCCATTAACCATAGAAGAACTCAACTAGTCACCCTTCATCTAAACCAGAGTTCATAATTGGAACGACCAACGGACCGACTTCTCCGAAGAGACTAAATTATGCCATTATTCACATAGTTTAACGCGATCCACGAGCACAATTGTGGGCCGACGCATAGTATAGGGTGCCAATATGGGTTTCAAATTTTTTCCACTTTATTGCGCTCACAAAAAAACCTCCAGCAAGCTGGAGGTTTTTTTATAGTCACAGATCAAATTTCAATCAATGCAGATCCGGCACCACCCCCACCTGGGGCATATTCGCCAGCCCCACATCCCGGGCATGCTCCT
>MDTG01277751.1_pt1 | contig 25490 bp, 21 predicted proteins | sample 811421 | NCBI WGS metagenome assembly MDTG01 (sample SAMN05326645, study PRJNA326480) | marine metagenome | isolation source: seawater | place: Pacific Ocean: South East | collected 2011 | reverse complement strand
GTTTTAGTATTGTGTTGTTATAATAATTTAACAACCTATTTAAAAGAGAGAAGTAAATATGGCTAAATTTAAACTGACACTGAGAAATTCTTTAACAATTGTTTTAGCATTCTTTGGAAGCCTCATATCATCAAATGCATACTCGCAAGAGGTAGATGCATCTGAGGGTGAAGGAGCTTCTCCAAAAACAGCTGGTGAAGCTGCTAAAAAAGCAGCATCTGGTTCATTAAGCGCTGGCGCTATTGCTGCTGCTGTTGCTGCTGCTGCTGCTCTTGCTGCTGTTGTTGATTCAGGCGACGGAGGTGGAGCTGCACCTGCGCCTGCACCTACACCTGCACCTACACCTGCACCTACACCTGCACCTACACCTGCGCCTACTGAGACTTACACAGTTGATGTTGTTGTACCAACAGTTGTAAATGTAAACACAACTACACAAACTAATACTACGACTAATACAGTTACTGGAGTTTATTTACCAAATACGAATACAAATACTAATACTACAACTAATACCAGTACTACCACTTTGACTAGATATGTCACTAATACAAGTACAAGTACTGCTACTGCTACCAATACAAATACTACTACCAATACTACAACTAATACTGCGACCAAAACTTATGGTACTGATGCTGACAGCGACGGTTACTTGCAAACATCTGAGATTGATCCTTCAGGTTCTGATTACCTATTTGTTGATGAATTAGATAATCAAACAGCTAACTTTGAACAAGATATTGTTCAAACGTTTACATTCCTTCAAGGAGCATATGACGATGATGCCACTGGTGGAATAATTGGTGAGCCAGATGGTTCAATTACGCAAGTAATTGAGATAGAGCAGCCTGTTTATGCTATTGATGCATTCAACGATTACCAGGTTCCATCAAATATATCTCAGGATGACTATGCTACTGATCTTGGTTCAAACATTCAGGTTGTTAGCGGACCAGATGCTGACGGCTGGTTTACAATTACTCAAGATATAGTCCAAGAAATAAATCAAGACATAGTTCAAGATGTTTTCTATGAAATGGAACTAGTACAAGACTTCATTCAAACTCAAGAAATTAATCAAACCTATACTGTTGACGAAATCGTTACTGAAACACGAACTCGTCTAGCAGATTAATTATTTATAATAAAAAAGCCCATTTTTTAATGGGCTTTTTTTTGTCTAATATTTGATATAGTACTCAACTTTTACTTTGGGTAATCTAGGGTGAATTTCCTGTTCAACAGCTTCAATTCTTAGCGTATCTTTATTTTGATAATAAAGATTGGTGCCGCTCCACCCAATACTCGAAATATTAAAGTCTTCGTATATTTTATTGACAATGAGTTCATTTTCTAATTTTTTAATCTTTGATGACTTAATCTTGAAAAGCTGATTGATAGTAGCTGAATAGAGATCTGGATTATATAAGTTTACCAATTCCATAGAGCTCATAGTATTAGGAATAATGTCATTACGAAATTTTTTTATCTCAAAATTATGAGGCAAGCCTATAGTGCGAATAATTCTTCCTTGATAGGTGAAAATTCTTACATCATCAGAGCCGACCCATTCGTAAATGTCATTGTCAATATATGCAAGTATAAGAATAGCGTGCGGCCCTTTTCCAAATCTTATCTTCATAAAACTACTTTCATAGCTATCATAAATTTCATTTGTAATTTCATATTCTGGAAATCCAAAAATTACATTATTGACCGATGAAAAATTTTGAATATACGCAATTGGAAGATTGCCACAGCCTGTGAGGATAATTAAAATTAAAAATAATTTAATCATAGAATCCATCCCAGCCATAAACTATTTGCTGTTTATCTGCTTGATATGTAGTACTCCAAAGAGGTTGGGCATGCACTAGAGCCTGAGCACCATCTCTAGTTAGAGGTCTCAGACCAAAACCGCTTGAACCTCTTGAATATTGATCAAAAAATACCTGAATAGGTATATTGAAGAAGAAGCCTTTATCAAAACTGCCCTCACCGAATTCAGCTTTACTGATATCAGTTAATGAGAAAAATACTCCCATATTTAAACCACTTTTAAATTCTCTGGAGAAATTAAGTGTAAATCCTGAATCCTCAGCTAAGTATCTTCCACCCTTTAAATGAAATAATACTCTAGTTCTCGGTTCCCGATAGTAAAAATTAAGGTGTCCAGTCAAAGTATTATATTCCCTAAATCCAAATAGTTGTCTATAAGATCGCTGTCGCACTTTCCATAATTCAGCACCAATCGCAAAAGTTTCTTCGAATGGTTTAAATAAAATCTCGCCGCCATATCCCGCAAACATTGGCTCAAAAATACCTGCAGATAATTTTGTATATATTGACCTGTAAGGATTCATGAAATAATTAGCCTGAATTCTAGTAACATGATATTTATCACTATTTTTTAAATACTGAACAATATCTGTTCTGACATGAGGAATAATACTATCAGAGGCCAACTTCAAATCATCAAAATTATTATATAACCCAACAGATGCTACGCTTAAAATATTAAAGTTTTTTCTAAGCAAGGTTTCACTATGAAAAGCTAGTGATATGTCCCCGAAATAAAATCCATCAGGACCTCCAATTTGACTCCTAATAGCTGGGGATATTTTCCAAATTGTAGTTGGTAATTTTGTTGGAGGTCTAAAGTCGTGATCAAGATGTTGCTTAGGATCAGGCTTGTATATTGTTACTGCATCTAGTAAAGCATCTGTTTTTCGTTGTTTTTTAAATATAGAATATTCAGCTCTCGGAATGTCAACTGCAAACATTGATTGATCAGCATTTACTGCAACAAGCGAAAACTCTTCAATAACATCTGGTGAGATTTGATCTAAGACTCTAGTTATTCTTCCAACTGCTTGTGCATTATTTAAATACTTTGATTGCGCATAGGTTATTTCATAGCGATTATTTTCAACGTGTGCTGTTTGCATGAAAATTTTATTCTCTCCTAAAAGCTTCAGAGATGATTTATATAAAAATTCTGCTTTTTCAGCATTAATAACTGTCTTATAAATTTCGCTTTCTTGAATTACTGGCGGAGGATCTTTTTTTGTAATGCCTGTGGATCGCTTTGAATAATTTCCACTTAGGGAAAAACCAAAACTTAAGGTATTATTTCTAATGTATCCAAGCTTTACATGGAAGTTTTCTGTAACTGGGTAAACAAAAGAGTAATTAATTCTTTTATCTTGGGCCACTGGCAAATATCCCTCACCGTCAACACCATAATTAGTTGAATCATACTCAATTTTAAATCTAGTCCCATTCAACTTAGGGAGAAATATTTCAGCGCCTCCAAAAATACCTGCTCTCTCACCCCCAAAAAATGTTCCATAATTGATTTCACCTCCTTGAGTATCTCCTTGAATATTTCTTTTCCTAGAAGCAAATCTAGAATCTAATTTTTTAAATGGATTAGATATGGTCTTATTAGAGATAGTTCCAAAACCCAAACCTAATGTAAAATCAATATTCCCAACAAATTTAGATGCAACTATAAACTCAGATGAGAATAGCGATGAGCCCCCGAAATCTCTGAAGCCAACTGCAATTTGAGGCATATATTTTTGTTCTTTTAATAGTCTGAATTTTGCATCAAAACTTTTATCCTTATATGATTGTGAGCCACTAAACGCGCGTGAGTCACTATAAAGCTTATTATTAACATCTGTATATTGATAGGAAGCTTCAAACCAATCGAATGGATTACCCATTACAGAACCCCTCAAATATGGTTCAGCATGAGACCAAGTAAAACCAATAGTTCCACCCTTATGCATTCTTGCCGATGGCATTTGAATAAGGCCAATTGTTCCATAATTAGAATATGAAGGTTGATCAAAATGAGGAAAGATGTAATCTGCTACTTGTGAAAATGTCTTGCCAGTAAAACTACACAGCAATATTGTGAGGATTAAAAAAAACCTCATAAATTGAAGTTAGTTATCAGATATCGCTGCAATAGAGGCAGCAGTTACCGAAAGATTGGCTAAAACAGGTGTAATTGTTTCAACTAATGCTAGTGAATCTAATGGTCGAGCTTTCCTTGGAACAACAATTGTGCTTCCAGGAAGAATATCAGTTCTATCAAATGGTAAAAAAGGGAGAACGGGAATTTGAATACCTCGTTTTCTTCTAAGAGCCTCTCCATTAGGTAGAATGGCATATACTTTGCTCTTATCAGCTTCTTTTTTTAAGCCTCCAGCAAATTCTATATAATCATTAAAAGAAGCACCAACAATATGAGGAACAGTAACAGGATTTAAAACTTGCCCAACAATTGTAATTGTTGTTTGAATTTTTGGGATAATGATTTTATCTCCATTCTCAAGGATAATGTTCTCCTCCAAATTATTTTGTATTTTTATTGGATTTAATTCTGTAACTAATCGACCAATCGGATCTACATTCTCCAATGAAGACATTAGAGATATCAATCCCACAAGATCAGTTGAGTTTTGTTCTACATAACCACTTGCTACAGCTGACGCTAAAATTTGTGACAATTCAGCTCTAGATCTCTCAAGCGCCTTCCCTTCGATTTGTCTGATAGTTTTTCTTGTAAAAATACCGCCCAATGGATATGCACTATCAGTAAGACCTCCAGATCTTTCATATAATTCAGATAATGATGTGTTTTTTGAGATTGCATAAATCCCTGGATTTTTAAACTCTCCTTCCAAACGAACATAGCCAGTTGTTGAGGAACCCTTATCTAATTTTAAATTTAACATCGTAATATTTGTTAAAGATGATAAATCTTCAAATTTATATGAGCTAAATCCCCTTGCCCTGATACCGACATCAAATACAGGAGCAGTATTCAATTTACTAAGCAAAAAGCCTCCTGCATAATTAAACAAGTCCAAGGCATTGAGATCTCTTGCAGTTGGATATAACCCAGGAAATCTTACATTACCAACCACTGGAACTGAATTAATTAATAAGATAGGCAATAAATCACTGTTCTCTTTGAAAATTGGCGTACATTCGAAGGTTTGATTAGAAGGAAACAGGGCTAATTTGGCTTCGATAAGATTTGATATTGGGGAGGCAGTTAATACACTCAAAGATAGTAAGCATGAATCATTTTTTAAATTACTGGAGCCAGCCTCATTACTGCTATCCGTTAAATTAATATTATTATCTAATAAATTGGCATATGCTAAATTATTAGCTGGAATTTGACCGTTAGTTTTTAATAAATTCTTACTGAGGTAATCATATACACCTTTCGATTGTGAATATAAGATATCTTCTTTTGAAAATATAAAAACTTGATCTCCAGAGTAAATATTAAAATTATCTAGTGACTGTTGATCAGTTAAGGTAAAAGTCAGCAATCTAAATGACTTAGAAGAAAAATTCAATCTCTTAAGAACTGCAAAACCAGTGTAAGTATCATCTAATAAATCTTTACTAATATTAATAATATCACCAAGAGTTTTTTTACCATCAAGAGAATAGTCGCCCTGATTTCTGATTGAACCTTTAAGAGATAGGGAGTTGACTGTTTGCCCTTCAGCGGAGTTAATATTAATAATGTCGCCATTATTGATAATAAATTTTTGAGGATCCGAGGGATTAATTATTGTCCTTTCTCCAGTTGGCAGAATTCTTTCAACAGATATATTTGATAAATCAGCAAAGGGTGTAACTCCTAGAGCAAACTTAATTAAGTCATTAAGAGTCTCACTAGGCTGAAGTTCATATATTGCTGGTCTAATTACTTCACCCATGATAGATGCGCTTGATTTTAAACCATCTACTAATACAGAATCACCATCATTGAGAATAAAATCTGAAGATTTAACATTGCCATCAATCAGTAAATCGTATAAATCAATTGTTTGTATAACATTATTGCCTCTGATGATCTTAACAGCTCTCAATGAGCTATTTTTGCCAAGCCCGCCTGAGGAAATTAATCCATTTAAAGCAGTACCAAATGCATTCAATGCATATGTTCCTGGAGTCTTCACGTTACCAAGTACAAAAATTTGTTTTGCTCTAATTTGAGATAAGGTTATTATTGCTTTTGAACCAGCAAATGCATCCTCAATATTGGTACTGATCTTTGAAGAAGCTTCTTCGTAGGTAAGACCAGCAACCTGTATTTCACCAAGATCTTTAATTACTACTGAACCATTCATACTAACCAATATCTCTTGTTCAAAATCAAAACCTCCAAATGCAGAGATTTTAAAAATATCGCCGATCTTGACTATGTAATCATTTCTTAAAGGCAAACTATCATAGAAATTAAAATCATTTGAGTAGCCAGAAAAGATTTCTTGACCAAATAATTTAAGCTCTTCAACACTCTTAGGTAGATCTTCTTTAGATTTATAAGATCTGTACTCATCAACTAAAAAGCATGCCCTTTCATCTCTCGAACAAAGTTGAGTCGCTAATTCTATTCTTTTTTCATTAACCTCGAAAAAAGTAATATCATCTTTCTCTTGCTCTGACAAAGCATCTATCTGTGAAAAAATATTTTGAAGCTCATTTTCAACGAAAGATCTATAGCCTAAATTTTCTGGCCTCATGGCATCTCCACCAACAAGAGCTCCGCCACCTTCATCAAGAGCTTCTAATAATTCTGCTAGCTGCTCATTTTCTTGAGCAAAAACTACAGATGTGCAGAAAAACGGTAAAAGGAAGATTCTTAATAAAATATGTTTCATATCTTTATATATTAGATTTAGTTGATTGTATTATACACTTAAGATGAGATTTGTATTAGCTATGATCCTCCTTAAAAGTTTGACTCATATAGAAATAAATAGTTCCCAATAAACTAAAAATTTTTACTTGTGATTATAATTTTCTAAGCTATCCTTTCTTTCAATTTTTAGTTATAAACTTATGATATGAATAAAATTAGCCCAGAAGTTTTATATTTATCGCTAGATGGAATCATGGAGCCACTTGGATATTCTCAAGTTTTGAAATATCTGGAGCATTTATCTAAAGAACATAAAATAAATCTCATTACTTTTGAAAAAAATAATAATTTAAAGAAATCTAATGAACTGTCTGAAATTGAATTAATATGCGCCGACAATAATATCTGCTGGTACAAACTAAAATATAGAAAAGGTTTTCTAGGTCTAGGTCAGCTTGCAAATATATTAAATCTAATTCTTGTACCTTTAACAATATTTTCTAAAAAAAATATTTCTTTGGTGCACATCAGGAGCTATATGCCAGGTATTGCTATCCCAATTCTTAAAGTTTTTTTTAATTTTAAATTAATTTTTGATATCAGAGGATTTTGGCCTGATGAAAAACATGATCGATTAGGTTGGGGCAAAACATCTCTTAGGTATAGATTTTTTAAAAAGCTAGAAAATTATTTAATGTGCAAAGCTGATTTCGTTGTAACTCTAACACATGCATCAAAAGAAATTATAAGAAAGAATTTCAATATAGATAATTCATCTATCGATGTTATTCCTACATGTGTAGACTTTAATGAATTCAAACAAATTAAAAAAATAACAAATGATAAAAGATTCACAATAGGATATTTGGGGTCTACTGATACTGCATATGATTTTAGAAAATTTTGCTTTTTAGTTACTCAACTGCAAAAATATTTAGATAAAGAAATTACTTTAAAAGTATTAACTAATTCAAGAATTGAAGACATTTCAGAATTAGAGTCGTTGAAAAATAATCCACAAATTAAACTTAATATTAAGTTTGTAGATCGCAAAATCTTGTCTCATGAAATTTCCTCATTTAATTTATTAGGTTTTTGCTTAAAAGAAAATTACTCTGTTCAAGCCTCCATGCCGACTAAAATAGGTGAGGTATTAGCTTGTGGTGTTCCATTGATTTGCAACGCATTCAATGAAGATATTAAAAATTTGGTTAGGAAAAATGAGGTGGGTTTAATCTATAATTTTGAAGAGCCACTTATTGATAAAAAATTAAATAAACTTTTTAAACTAATTGATGATCCCGCAACATCTTTAAAATGTATAGATACTGCTAAGAAATATTTTTCACTTGATAAAGGTTCGTCAAAATATAATCATCTTTACTTAAAATTTCTAGAATAATTATGAAAAAAATCTTATTTGTTTGTCCATATCCTATGAATGTAGCTGCGGGACAAAGATTAAAATTTGAACCTCATTTTAGAGATTTGAAAGAACATGGATATGAGATCACTGTGCATTCTTTTATGAACGAAAAGCTATGGAAGATTGCTTCTAATAAAGGACATATTCTCAAAAAAATTTTCTGGACATTTCATGGCTTAATAAGACGATTGATTTTGATATTTAGCCTAAAGAAATATGATTACACTTATATTTTTATGAATGTATTTCCTTTCGGCCCACCTATTATTGAAAGTATTTATATTAAGTTATCGAAAAAAGTAATCTTTGATATTGAAGATAACATTTTATCCCAAGAAGTTGGCAGCATTAATAAGATTGCATCCATTCTAAAGTCTACCAGTAAAGCCCGATATCTGATTATTAATGCTAATAGAGTTATCACTAGTTCTCCTGATTTAGTTGAAAAATGTAATAAAATATCAAAAAAAAATAGTGCCTTGTTCATTCCACCAACATTAGAAGAAGAAAGATTTATCTCAAAACCAAACAATAACCCAAACAAAAATAGAATCGTAATTGGCTGGACAGGTACATTTTCTTCAAGAGAATTTTTAAATATAGTTACTCCCGAACTTGAAAAGCTTTATAAAAAAATTAAGTTTAAATTTATGGTAATTGGTAATTTTAAAATGGAAAATATAAATTTAGACCTTGAGGTGCTGCAATGGAATTCAAAAGATGAAATTAAACAACTTCACAATTTTGATATTGGTTTGTATCCCTTGCCAAAAAGTGACTGGATAGCTGGCAAGAGTGGATTAAAAGCCCTACAATACATGGCAATTGGTATTCCAGCTGTATGTACTGCAACCGGTAATGTCCTAAACTTTATAGAGCATGAGAAAGATGGGATTTTGATTCAAAATGCAGATGAGTGGGTAAAGTGCCTAGAGGAACTAATTAATGATACTGAAAAGAGGATTAAAATTGGTCAGAATGCAAGAAAAAAATTTTTAAAAGACTATTCTCAAAAAACTATATTTAAAAAATATCTATCTGTAATTGAGGGATAAATGAAAAAAATTTTTATGAGTGGCTGCGGGGGAATGCTCGGTGAGGCATTTTACGAGGTCTTCAAGTCTGATAATGACCTAAAATGTACCGATATTGATTTAAGCGAACCATGGTTGGAGTACCTTGATTTCAGAAATTTTGATGAATATCAAAAATCTGTATCTGAGTTTAAACCTGATTTTATTTTTCATATTGGCGCACATACCGATCTTGAGTATTGCGAAGATAATATCGATGATACATATATAACTAATACAATTTCAGTAGAAAATGCTGTAAATATAGCAAATAACTTAAACATTCCAATTCTTTACATTTCAACCGCTGGAATATTTGATGGCTCAAAGGAAATATATGATGATTGGGATAAACCCAATCCTTTATGCCATTATGCAAGAAGCAAATATGCAGCAGAGATTTACACTTTGCAGCAAGCTAAGTATTCAATTGTATTAAGGGCTGGCTGGATGATGGGTGGAGGACCTAAAAAAGATAAAAAGTTTGTTGCAAAATTATTGAAACAAATAAAAGATGGTGCAACCTCACTTAATGTTGTTGATGATAAACTTGGTACCCCTACTTATACATACGATTTTGCTTCGAATGCAAAGCTTATTATTGAGAAAGAAATATGGGGTTTGTATAATCTTGTCTGTCAGGGGGTTACAAGCCGTTTTGAAGTTGCTGAAAAAATTATCTCAGTTTTAAGTCTACAAGAAAATATTAAATTAAATAAAGTAGATTCTAGTTTTTTTCAAGATGAATATTATGCGCCTAGGCCAGCCTCTGAAAGACTTATTAATAAAAAGTTAGAATTAAGAAATTTAAATAAAATGAGAAGCTGGGATGTGTGTTTGGAAGAATATTTAAAGAATTATTATAACGATTACTTATCATGAAATTTAAGGCAGAATGGCACTTTGATAAATCAGTGTGCGAATTAACTCCTATAAAAATTGAGGATCAACGAGGTTTCTTCTCAGAAGTTTACCAAGTTGATGTTTTTAAAGAGTTAGGAATTGAGGATACTTTTATCCAAGAAAATCATTCATTTTCAAAAAATAAATATACTTTTAGGGGGCTTCATTTTCAAAAACCTCCCTTTGAGCAGTCAAAACTTGTTCGTGTGTTAAGGGGAAGCATTCTAGATATTGCAGTTGACTTAAGAGAAAATTCACCGACATTCCTCCAACATCGATTAATGTCCTTAAGCGAAAAAAATTTTAAACAAGTGTTTGTACCAGTAGGTTTTGCCCATGGTTTTCTTACACTTGAAGATAACTGTGAAATTTCATATAAAGTTTCAAATCCATATGACCATTATAGCGATGTCTCACTATCTGTATTTGATAAAGAATTAAATATTGAACTTCCATGCAGCAGAGAGGAACTTACTTTATCTGAAAAAGATGCTCAGGGTGAAAATATCAAAGCTCTTCGTAAAATTTTTTAATGAGGATTTTAGTTACTGGAGGGCTTGGATTTATTGGATCTGCATTAGTTAGAAAACTTATTGATTCTAAAAATTATGAAATATTAAATATTGATTCATGCACCTATGCCGCGATGCCAGAATCTCTTGAAGGAAGAGAAAATAATGAAAGATATCAATTTAAAAAAATAGATGTGAGTGACTACAATGCTGTCAATAAAGCAATTAAAGAATTCAAACCAAATAAAATATTCCATTTAGCTGCAGAAAGTCATGTAGATAGATCTATAGCAAATCCTCACGAGTTTATAAATACAAATATATTAGGAACTTTTAATATTTTGCAAACATTAAAAATTTTTAAACATAAATTGCCAAGTGATTTGATCTTAATTCATATTTCAACTGATGAGGTATTCGGCACTTTAGATTATACAGATATGCCATTTAGTGAATCTTCTCCATATGAACCTAATTCTCCTTACTCTGCTTCTAAGGCTAGCTCTGACTTATTAGTAAGAGCTTGGAATGAAACATATAAGATTAATGCTGTAATTACTAATTGCTCAAATAATTATGGTCCATGGCAAAATCCTGAAAAACTAATTCCCAAAATTATCTACAGTGCTTTGAGCAATAAAGTGATTCCTATATATGGTAACGGTCTTAATATAAGAGATTGGCTTCATGTCGATGATCATATTCAAGCCCTGCTACTTGCAGGAGAGTCCAAGAGGTCTTTTGAAAGATATACAATTGGAGCCAATCAAGAATGCTCTAATATAGATTTAACTAGGATGATCTGTTTATATTTAGATAAAAAAATACCAAAAGAAAAACCTTATTTTGATCAGGTTAAGTTTGTAGATGATAGATTGGGGCATGATCTAAGATATGCGATTGATTCATCGTATATTTCAAAAGAAATTGGATTTAAACCTAAGTACACTCTTAAAAAGGGCATTGAAAAAACAATAGATTGGTACTTAGATAACTTGAAGTGGTTAAGAAGCAAAATTTAAAACTAACAGGGATTATTTAAATGAAAGGTATTATTTTAGCTGGTGGATTAGGCACAAGATTGCATCCATCTACAATCAGTGTCTCAAAGCAATTGTTGCCTATTTATGACAAACCACTAATATATTATCCATTATCAAATCTACTCTCAGCTGGTATAAATGAGATCTTAATTATTTCAACGAGTGATAATATCCACCTTTTTAAAAAATTATTTGGCTATGGTGAACACTTAGGTATCAAATTATCATTTGAGGCACAAGATCATCCAAATGGAATAGCAGAGGCTTTTTTGATTGGTGAAGATTTTATTAAAGACGACGATGTCACATTAATTTTAGGTGACAATATTTTTTATGGTAACCAAATTATTTCTCACCTGACTAAACAAGCTTCGGTAAAATGTGAAGGTGCAAAAATTTTTGCATATAAAGTTCCTGATCCTGAAAGATACGGAGTTGTTGAATTTGATTCAAATTTTTCAGCAGTTTCAATTGAAGAAAAACCAATAGTTCCAAAATCAAACTTCGCAGTAACAGGATTGTATGTTTATGATGAATTGGTATGTAAACTTGCAAAGTCACTTACACCATCTGAGCGTGGAGAATTGGAAATAACAGATTTAAATAATTTATATCTTAAAGAAAAGCAATTAGATGTTCTATTGCTTGATGCTGGAACTGCTTGGTTGGATGCTGGAACCCCAGATTCACTTATAGAAGCAGCTCATTTTGTCCAAACTATTCAAAATAGACAGCTAATTCAGATAGGTTGTTTGGAAGAAATATCATATAAAAAAGGATATATTTCAAAAGAATCATTCAAAAGCTTAGCCACAAAGGCGCCAAAAAATAAATATGGTGATTACTTAAGAAATCTTCTTAAGGAAGAATCTATTTAAAACTTTGTTCTTCATCTTCTAGGATTGCTGGCTTGTGATTGTTAGCAATATAAAATATTCCAATAAGAAAAGGGAAAAATAGTGTAAACCTATATCTAACAAAAGTACCTTCATTAAAAGCTAATAATGAATAAATTAAAAGAGATATTAATAAAGTAAATGTGAGGAAGATAAATTCCTGATTTCGAAGTAATTTATACTTAATTGATATCCAAGAATATAACGCAATTAAAAAAATACTTTCTAAAAATTGGATTGGATAAAAAATATTTTCCCAAGAGCCAGGTAAAGGCATTAGTAAAAGATATGGCATACCAATAAATGCTTCAAAGATTAATTCAGGTATGGAATATAATGTAATGGTTTCCATTATTTGAGATCCATAAAGATTCCAAGCGGCATATCCATACATACCATCTCCCATATCTAAATCTTCGGCGGCAAATCCATATCTATATGAATTGATAATTTCTAGAATTAATGCCTCGTAAATAAATGCAATGCCTAATATAACTAGGGAATATAGAACTAAGGATGAAAGACTTTTATGCGCTCTGAATATTAATTTGCCAATATAGTAAATAAAAAGGAAAAAAAACATTTGAACCTTTAAAATTAATAAAGGCAATAAGAAAAAAATTGAAATAATATATTTATTTCTTAAAACATTAATTAAGAAAATTACAGAAACCATAATAATTAAATTATCTCTCAATGAGAGTGATGAATATAAGACTAAGCTAGGGACAATAAAAAATAATAAAAGAATATTTTCGTTATCAAAAAATCTTTTTAGCCATATAAATGTTAAAAACAAAAAAAACTTATTAGCAAATGCCATTGAAGTGACTGTCATATAGTTCGGAATTGGTGCAAGCCCCAAAAGTTTGATCGTTAGAGTTATTGGGTTAATTACTCCAAATACATTAATATTTTCCACATCATCAGAGCCATAGATAGATGAAACTCCCAGCCCTTGAGCTTCAATAATCGGAATTGATACACCCTTGCCTTTGATTGAAGTTAACTCTCCAGTATATTGAAATTGATCAGGAAATAGATACGGAGAAAAAAGAAAATAATTCAAAAATAATGGAACTGAAAACAATCCTACCCAAACTATTAAAGAATTAATATTTATTAGATGGAGTCTATAAAAAAAAATAGCTAAGACAGCTAAGAAGAGAAAGTTGGCTAATTCAAATACATAATAATAATAACTCCCTCCATAATTTATTAGCTCAAAATATTCATTTACCATAACTCATCTTTATTATTTCGAATGAAATTGTACAGGACATAACCAAAGACAAAGATTATCAAGTTAGATAGAAAAATTGAAAGTGAATTAGGCGAAACAGGATATTCTGAAGAATATGGGGGGTCAATAAAATAAATATGGTAGGGAAGATCATTCTCTAGGGTTGCAATCTTTAGATATTCTCTGTTTATTGTTCCCGATAAAGATGAAGTAATAGTAGAATTTCGTGAGACTGCAAGCTGCTTGTATGTTTCATCAATAATTGCTTTTGATTTGGAAATTAAATACTCTTTAGCGTGTTGATCAGCAACCAAAATAATTTCATTTAAAAATTTAATAGCAAATTCTTGATCACCAGACATCATTGACACTGTAATATTTGTGCCTTTGATTTCTTTGTCCATAGAGATTTTTCCCCTAATATAATCTTGTAAATCATGAGCTGAATAGTAGTCATAAAGATCATATCCGAGCAAGATTGATCCAAGTTTCTCAGAGATAGTATGCCTTCTTTTAATCTTATTAAAATCCATTTCTTTATTACCATCAGCAAATACTTGAGAACCCCATCCCTTCTCCCACATCCTTTGGGCAATAACATATGAGTATATATTTGATCTAAACTCATTAAATACATTGCCATCATCCCCAATAAATCTAATCAGTCCTCCAGCTTGATTAACTGCACCGCCAGTATTTCCTTGAGCCTCTCTCAAAGTTGCGGATATATAAAATTGTGGTAAAACAAACTGAATAGTAATCAAACTAAAAAATAAAGAGGCCAAAGCTACATATAAAGAGGTCTTAGTCCAGAAATATTCAAAGAAAAATTTTTTTGAAGTTAGAGCCCTATCTCTAATATTAATTTTTTGTAAAAAGCTCATGATAAGAAGAGATAATTAAATTAATGATAATTTTAGTATAGTGGTGTTACAGGTGGAAGCAAGAATTTCAAAAAAATTATTTTGTAGATTCCAACCAACTTTGAAACATTAAAATACTCCATATTCTAAAAGTCCAATTTCTTTTTCCCTGCAAGTGCTCATTCCAAATAGTAATCACATATTCAGAATTAAGATATCCCTCTTCATTCAACCTCTGTTTGTTTAAAAGTGATTCAGCCCAATCTCTTAGGGGGCCTTTTAACCAATCACTAAGCGGTATACTAAAGCCAGCCTTTGGTCGCTCAATAAGATCTTTTGGTACATATTTATATAATATTTTTCTGAGAACAGATTTACCTTCTGGGCCATTAATTTTCATCTCTAATGGCATTCTCCATGCCAGTTCAACAATTTTATGATCTAAAAACGGTACTCTAGTTTCCAAGCTAACATTCATTGCAGCCCTATCAACCTTACATAAAATATCATCAGTCAGATATCCTAAGGTATCTTTATACATCATTTGAGAAGCGAAATCATTTGTACCATTTTTTGGAAGAGGATCAATTAAAAATGGGGGTTTATTATTCCAAATTGATGATTGATCATTTGTTCGGACAATTTTCTCTGCATCTCTTTCAGAAATTAAGTTAATAAATAATTCATCTTGTGAGCTAACCTTTTTCAATCGGGAAGCAAACTTATGAACTTTATCTCCAAATTGATTAAAGAGCTTATCTTTTTGAGAAATTTTTAAAAAGAGACTCATTAAAAAGTCCCAAAAGTTTATGGGAATTAAAGTCAAAGTTTTGCCAAGTATTTTTCTAACAAATTTAGGAAGCCTAACAAATTTTTTCCAAAGTTTCGGAGCTAACAAGTATCTATTATACCCTCCAAATAATTCATCCCCTGCATCTCCAGAAAGAGAAACTGTAACGGCTTGTTTAGCAGACTTGCAAACAAAATAAGTCGGAATTTGTGAATAGTCCGCAAAAGGCTCATCATATAATTTTGGAAGATCTGGTACTAACGACTGAGCATCCTCTCCCGTTACTAATAATTCAGAATGTTCTGTTTTAAGATGATTTGCAACATCCGCCGCAAACGGAGCCTCATTAAATTCAGGGTCCTGAAAACCTATTGTGAATGTTTTTATTGGTTGAGAATTTTGCTCTTGCATCAAAGCTACAATTGTTGAAGAGTCAACTCCGCCAGATAAAAAAGCTCCTAATGGCACATCAGAAAGACTTTGCATTTTTACAACATTAAGCAATTCGTTTTCTAATGTCTTGGTAGCCTCTTCAAAATCTGTAAATAAATTGAGAGAAGATTGTTCAACAACTTCTTTGAAATCATACCACTTTGAAATTACTAAACTGCTATGACGAAATTCACTAGCTGAGCTTGAATGAGGCAAATGATCTGGCTTAGTTTTGGGTGGATGAGAAGATATTTTTAAAATACATCCTGGTTCTAGTTTAAAAATTCCTTCATAAATACTGTAAGGGCAAGGAACATACATATAAGTAAAGTATTGAAGCAATGCCTGCCTTGAAACTTTATTAGAAAAATTTGGGTATTGATTGAAAGCTTTTAATTCAGACGAAAAACCAAAAGTGGACTGTGCTCCAGCATCTATCCAGCCATAATATAGAGGCTTCTCTCCAAACCTGTCTCTTATAAGATAGAAATTTTTTTTGGCTCTATCTAATAATGCTATAGCAAACATACCTCTAATTTTTGGTAAAGTTTCATCAATGCCCCAGTGCTCAAATGCTGCTAGCAAAGTCTCTGTATCAGAAGTACTTTTCCAAGCTATGTCTTTTATCTCATGCTCTAACTGTGTTCTTAAATCGAAATGGTTATATATTTCACCGTTAAAAACAATAACTAGATTTTCGGATTTGGATAACATTGGTTGAAGACCGCCCTTTGACGTATCTAAAATCGACAGCCTTCTGTGACCAAAAGCCATATTACTATCGGAGTCTAAAAGAGTATTCGAATCATCTGGCCCTCTATGAATTAAAGAGTCTGTCATAGACATTATAATGCTTTCAGCAACATGTAAATCTGTATCTTCTGTTCTAAAAAAACCTGTTATTCCGCACATTTGCTTTCTGTTTTTTTATTTAAATGCCAAATAGCAACCTTCTCAAGACCTTCCTTTACTCTATATGCAGGCTTATATCCAAGTAATTTTTGGGCTTTTTTAATATCAGCTTGAGAGTGCTTGACATCGCCATCTCTAAAATCACGATAAAGCAACTTATCATGATGAATGGCAGTTTTCTTAAAAATAATTTTTTTTAGCTCGTCGTAAAGTTGATTTAAAGATGTTCTTTCTCCAACAGCTATATTGTAGATTTGGTTTAGGGCATTTTTATCGGTTGTTGTTGCAGCTAAAATATTTGCTTGAATAGCATTTTCTATGAAGCAAAAATCTCTACTTGTGCTTCCATCTCCATTAATAAAAATTTGCTTATTTTTAACCATCGCATCTACCCACTTAGGTATGACAGCGGCATAAGCACTATTTGGAGTCTGCCTTTTCCCAAAAACATTAAAATACCTGAGACCAATCGAATTAAAATTGTAAGATTTTTTATAAACATCAGCATACAGTTCATTTACATATTTTGTTACTGCATAAGGGCTTAGTGGTTTTCCAATAATATGTTCCCGTTTTGGTAACTTAGTATGATCTCCATAAGTAGAACTGCTAGCTGCGTATACAAAGTTTTCTACATCTGCTTCTTTTGCAGCTTGAAGGATGTTTAAAAAGCCTGAAATATTACTTTTATTTGTTTTGATAGGGTATTTAATACTTCTTGGAACCGAACCCAATGCTGCTTGATGAAGAACATAATCAATATTCTTGCATGCAATTTGACATGTTTTAAAATTAGAAATGTTGCCTCTTATAAAATGAAAATTTGACCACTGTTTTTTAGATACTGATAATTGAACTTCTGAGAGGTTTTCTTTTCTTCCGGTAGAAAAATTATCCAAACCAACAACTCTTTGGTTTAACTGAAGGAGTATTTCTAATAAATTACTACCGATGAAGCCTGCAACCCCAGTTATTAGCCATGTTTTTGGATTCTTTAAAAGAGCTTTTTGGGTATATTTATAAGTTGGCATTTTTACAATCTCATATCTACTTGATGTGATGAAAATAAATATTTTAGATCATAAATAACATGTTTTTCTTTTCCAAAAGATCTAATCTTCTTAATTCCCATTTTCTTAAAATGACTATGTGAAACAGCTATAATAATTCCGTCATAGTAATTAGAATTAATATCCTTTAAAAGAGATATTCCATATTCATTTTTTGCTTCATTGTGATCAACCCACGGATCAAAAACATCAACCTCACATTTGTAGTCATGTAATTCATTTACTATGTCAATAACTTTTGTATTTCTAATATCAGGGCAATCCTCTTTGAAAGAGAGACCCAAGATTAATACTTTTGATTTATGAATTTTAATATTATTATTTGAAAGAAGTTTAATAATTTTAGAGGATATAAATGAAGCCATGTTGTCATTCAACTTCCTTCCAGCTAATATTATCTCAGGCTTGTAACCAAGACTTTTAGATTTATGAGTTAAATAATAAGGGTCGACTCCTATGCAATGACCTCCTACTATGCCTGGTCTAAAAGGCAGGAAATTCCATTTAGTTTCAGCTGCTTTCAAAACTGCCTCAGTATCAATATTCATGATGTCAAAAATAATTGCCAGTTCATTTATGAGAGCAATATTTAAATCTCTTTGAGTGTTTTCGATCACTTTCGCTGCTTCTGCAACCTTGATACTCTCTGCCTTATAGGTTCCAGCTTTTATTATTGTTTTGTAAACTTTATCTATAAAATTTGCTGATTTATTGTTAGAACCAGAAGTTATTTTTGTAATGTTTGGTAGACGGTGTTTTTTATCTCCAGGATTGATCCTTTCGGGAGAATATCCAACGTAGAAATCTTTGTTTAATGATAATTTAGAAACCTTTTCTAATATTGGAACACATTCCTCTTCGGTTGCACCTGGATATACTGTAGATTCATAAACAACAATATCATTCTTTTTTAAAATTTTAGCAACGGTATTTGAAGCGCTAATTAAGGGACGAAGATTTGGCTGATTATTTATGTTTATAGGAGTTGGAACAGTAATTATGTAAAAATTGCAGGCTCTTAATGCATCAATATCTGATGAAAATTCAAGATTTTTGGCTTTTTTGAGATCTGACTCATCTACCTCATTAGTCAGATCTAATCCATTTTTAAGATCTTGAATTCTAACATCATTAACATCAAAACCAACGACATTGAATTTTTTGTTAAATTCAATTGCCAGGGGCAATCCAACATAACCCAATCCAATGATCCCGATTTTGGTCGATTGTAATTTCATAATTTTTAAATTTTAAGAAATAGAGATACCTATTAAAAAATACAGAGCTCTATTAAATTCTGAAGGTGAATTAGGCATTTATATATTTTTTATAAAGATTATAAATGAAAGTAAGCCACTTTTCGTCATTGGGATAATCTTTATAAGATTTTGGAGGTGCATTTAAAATGGATTCAAATTCCTCAAGTGTAATTCCAAATTTTTTACTTACGTAATCCTTATCTTTTTTTACTTGAGAAATATTGTATGGTAATTCTTCGAGTAGCTGTAAGGCATCCTCTCTAGTCATACTGCCAGAACAAATTTGAGATGATAGCGTTGCCCTTCTGTAATCTAAATTAAATTTAACAGGTTGAAAGTAGGACTGTATAAATCTTGTGTAAACTGACTCGTGATGTTTTCCTCCGTACTCATGATAACCAACCTTATCTTTTAAAATACTTAGGGCTTCTTGTTTATCATATGGAAGTAGGTTTAACAAATACACCATTCGGATTCTCTTAAAGAATTTGTAAAAAATTTCTGCTTTCCAGTCAAATGTGGGGAATGTTTTAATTTTTTTAGATCCAAATTGCTTTTGAATACTTTTAAGTAGCTTAAGATCTTTGGGATTATAAAACCATAAATCAGGCAATATCCCTTCAGTGGCATAATTGCCGCCTCCGATGATATATTTAATATTGTTACGTGATGCAACCTTATGCAAAATAGATACTATTGCAACATCTGTAGGGATTTCAACTTCAACAATTGATGACTTAAGAACTGAAAGTTGTATATCTTTAAATTCATCCCAATCTAGCACATAACTTTCATAGTCAATATTTAAACGGGTGCATAAATTTCTTATATTTTTTACCGACTCCTCTGAATTCCAGCCATTATCCATATGCACAGCAAGAGGCCTAAGGCCTAATTCTTTTACGATATATGCGACATAACTGCTATCTGTTCCTCCGCTAACACCTATAAGACAATCATATTTTTTATTTTTTCCAGACTTTTTAATACTTTCAATTAAACTTTTTAAACGTTGCTCTCTTTCAATTCCCTGGGGTTTGATAATTTTTGATTCCTCTAAAAATGTTTCACAATGGTTACAATTTCCATCCTCATTAAATCTTATATCAGGATCGGAAGTATCCATGACGCAACGCTTACAGATTTGATAATGTTTCATTCTTATGCTCTTCAATAGTTTAAGGATGCAATAAAATTTCTAGACTATTTTAATGATATCTTCCCTAGAAGGATAGTTAATTAGGACGCCTTTATTTAAACCTTGATAAACAAAAAAACTTCCGGCAGCAATACCATTTGCCCTGCCACTTTTATAGGCAGATCTACAATCTTCCATGCTCCCACATCCCCCAAGGGCAACAGTAGGAATTGCCACAGAATCAGAAATGCTTTTAATAAGATCAAGGTCATAGCCTTCCATGGTTCCGTCTTTATAAATTGATTGAATAATTATCTCTCCTGCACCTTTGTCCTGAGCAATCTTGGCTAATTCAACTGGTTTATATCCGGTCACCTCTTTCCCATTTTTAATAAAAACATAATCTTTTTTTCTAAAAAATGTCTTTTTTATATCAATACATAAGACTATTGTTGAGGAACCAAATGTCTCTGAAGCTTCCTTTAAAAAATCTATATTCTTGATAGCATATGAACTTAAAATAACTTTCTCAGCTCCGCATGCAATTAACCTTTGAATATCTTCAATGGAGGTTATTCCACCGCCTACAGAAAAGGGCATATTGGCCTCTTCGCCAACTCTTCTAACAACCTCAGAGGAGATTGTTCTTCCTTCTTTAGTGGCATCTACATCTAAAAGAACCAATTCATCTGCCTTGAGCTCGTTAAAAATTTTAACAGCATTAATTGGATCGCCAATATAATTATAATTTTTAAATTTTATTGATTTTACCAAGGCATTATTCTTTAAAAGAAGAACTGGTATTAATCTTGGTCTGAACATTTGAATTAAATGGCAATAAAATTTTTTAAAAGTGTCTGTCCAGCATCATGACTTTTTTCAGGATGGTACTGAACACCAAAAATATTTTCTTTTTCAATTCCTGAGCAAAATTTATCTATGTATGTAGTTTCATTAAGCACAAGGTTTGGATCATTTGGCTCCATAAAAAAAGAATGCACAAAATAAAACTCATCTTCGGAAGAGATATTTTTCATCAATGCACTATTTTTTAATGAATTAATATTATTCCATCCCATATGAGGTATTTTAAACTTTTTGAAATCGTCTGTTTGAAATTTTTTAACCGATGCATCTACCCAACCTAGGCCACGGTTTCTGTGATTGCCCTCCTCGCTTGATATAGCCATAAGCTGCATACCTAAACATATACCCAAAACAGGTTTCTTTTGAATAAGCACAAAATCATTTAAGGGTTCAATTAAGTTTAAATCAATTAAATTATCCATTGCTTTATTAAAATGACCTACACCTAATAAAATAATCTTATCTGCTTCAAAAATATCTTTAGATTCTGAGGATATTGTTACACTAATATTTTCTTGAAGTAGTTTTTTCTGAACGGAAAAAATGTTTCCCATTCCATAATCTACTATATGAATTTTCATTAATTAAATTCCAGTTATTGTGACTAATTCCTATTATAGAGAATATTTATATGGCCATGTTCTTGATATTAGTTATAGTAATCTTCAAGAGGTGTAATAAATTTTTTCCTCGATAATATATTGATGATCTTATTAACATAAAAAATTAATTTTTTAGGCATTAAAATAAACATGGCTCCAATAAAATATCTGAAACTGAGCAAAGATTTTGGGGTTGATTTTATTGATGTGAGAATTAATTTTTTTGCCCATGCAACTTCAAAGTTTGTTCGCAAACAATGCCAGGCATTACTAAATACAATACCAGCTCTATACTCTACTAAAGGCAAGACAGCATCCTTCGGAAAGTCATGAGAAGTGGCTAGCCTATCTAAGCAAATCAGATGCATCTCCATGTTTTTCTTAATTGCTTTGCCCATGTTTTGGTCATGATATCTCATAACGACTAATGGGCTATCTGTGTAAAAAAATTTATATTTAAGAGCAATTCTCCAGTATAGAGATTCCCCTTCACTAAAGATATCTTCATATAATGGGAATTCTAAATAAGTTTTTTTTCTTACTAATGGAGCAATGGGATTTATAAAACCATCTGAATATTCTTTAAGCAACTGCACTAAACAGCTTCCATGAGCTTTGGTTGAGGAGATTAGTTGTTTGCTTCCTGACTTATTATCTAATTCAATCCCAGGTCCATGGACAACACCCCATTCATTAGATAATGAAGAGAATATTTCTACCTGATGTTCTATTTTGGTTGGCAAATAGTAGTCATCAGCATAAAGCAAGCTAATATATTCTCCTGATGCTTTTTGAGCAGCTTGATTTTGACGCAAAGAAATTGATTGATTTTCCTTATAGTCTAGAAAGATAATGCGATCATCATCTAAAAAACTTTTAATAATTTGTTTAGTTTTATCTGTTGAACCATTATCTGAAATAATAATCTCAAGATTTGTATAAGTTTGCTTAAGCGCGCTCCTGATGGCCTCTTTTATGTATTCCGCTTGGTTATAAGATAGGATAATTATGGAAACTTTAGGATTAAAAGTTTTTATTTTTACATCTGTATTCAAAGCAATTAATTAGAAAAATATTCTTGTATCTGACAAATACTCAAACTCAAGACATCTTCTTTCTGATGATAAGATTTGTACCAAATAGCTGTTTTTTGTATTGAGTCTTTAACACTCCATTTTGGTTGCCAGTTTAACCGATGGAAGGCCTTGCTAATATCTAAACTCAATGATTGCGCCTCATGAAGCTGATCAACATCTGAATTGAATTCTATGGCCTGATTGATTCCCCAGGAAGCACAAAATAACTCTGAAACTTCTTTTACAGTTTTAATATCTTCAATATGAGGACCAAAGTTCCAACTATCATTTCCTTCAGAACCAGCATTATATAAATTTTCAGCTACGCAAATATATCCTGAAACTGGTTCCAACACATGTTGCCATGGTCTTGTAGCAAAGGGATTCCTTAAATATAGTTTGCTTTCTTGGTCAATCGACCGGTATAGATCTGGTATTAATCTATCTTTGGAAAAATCCCCTCCTCCTATTACATTGCCTGCTCTAACAGAACTTAGACCCGGAGATTTTAATGGGTTATGAAAAAAAGATTTTTGATAAGATTTAATAAGTAATTCAGCGCAGCCTTTGCTACTGCTATAGGGATCATGGCCTCCTAATGGATCATTTTCTCTGTAGCCCCACTCCCATTCATTATTTTCATAACATTTATCAGTGGTAATCATAATTGCCGATTTTACAGAGCTTGAGTTCCTGATGGCTTCCAAAATATTGAGCGTACCCATTACATTTACTTCATAAGTTGTAACCGGATCAATATATGACTCGCGAACCAATGGCTGAGCTGCCAAATGAAAGACAACCTCTGGCTGAAAATCAACAAAGGTCTTGAAAACTTCATCTCTATCCCTAATGTCAACATCAACTGTGTTTGTAATAGATCTAATTTTTAGGCAATCATATAATTCAATATTTTCATTAAATTTTGAGCTAGATAATCCTTGAATTTTTGCACCAGCCTCTCTTAAAACAAGTGACATCCATGCTCCTTTGAAACCAGTATCGCCAGTGATCAGTACTTTTTTATTTTTCCAGAATGATTTATTCATTTAATTACTTGAGCATATTAATTATAAACAATATTCTATCTTACTATTTATATAAGAATATCTTTATAAAGCTCGCCTATTTTTTTTTCAGAAAAATCTTCAGATCTTTTTATCAACTTATCTGCTTCTATGGGGTGTGATAATCCATGCAATATAGCATTGGCCAATGCTTCATGATTATTCACTTCACATAAGGTACCCAATGCGCCATCCAGCAGAATTTCACTGGGACCAGATTTACAATTTGTTGAAACAATATTTAAACCTCTAGACAGAGCTTCAACAATCACAACTCCAAAACCCTCATAGTTTGAAGAAAGAACAAACAAATCAGCTAAATCAAAGTAAGGCAATGGATCATCAACCCAGCCAGCTAAAAAAATATTTTTATCAAGTCCCATATTTATAATTTTTTTAGCTATATTAGCTTTCTCATCTCCATCACCTAGAATTAATAAATCAAGGTCCAGATCAAGAGAAAATTTTGCAAAATATATTGCATCAACTAAATTTGTAAAGTTTTTTTGAGCCTTAAACTCTCCCACTGCTATAAGTTTCTTCTTGCTAGATGTCATCCAAGACTTTATAGCTAAATTAGACATATCAATTTCTTGCATGGGCTTAGAAATTACTGGATTATTTATAACTTGAATTTTATCTTTATGCACTCCCATAACTTCGAGATCTTTTTTGACACCTTTGGAAACTCCGATAATGATATGAGCGAATTTATAGAAAAATAATATTGAAATTCTTTGAATAGATTTAAATAATTTGGATCTACTCTGAAATTGCTCAGAGAGGTTGCAATGCTCAATAAAAATTAATCTCGTTTTGGGAGAGAATAATCTAACTACAAAACTTAGAGATGTTAATGGCCAAACATTAGAAATAAAATTATCAAATTTATTTTTAATAACAAAATAAATTAATTTATGAGGCATAAATTTGATTTTCTTGATATTTAAACAAACTATTTCAATCTCTGGCTGAATAAATTCAGCAAAATCATTTCTATCAGATAAGGTTACAATGGTCACCTTTCTACCCAGAGAAGAAAAATAATTGGCTAAAGAGACAATAACCTTTTCAGTTCCACCAAAGCCAAGATCATAGTTCAAAAAACAAACTGAGCCCATTCCAATTTTGGAACTATGTTGAGAGGCTTTGAACATCCATCAAAAAGCTATGAAAACTGCTCAATAAATTCTTCAATAGAGCTATGAACATGCATAAGCATTTCATTGGTGAGACCATGATGAAGTGCAAGCAGGATACCTCCTCTCATCACCCTATCAGCATTTACAAAATCCTCAGCAGAACCGATGCAATTGATATCTTTAAAACCTGGCTGTCTTAGAATATTTCCTGTAAATACCACCCTAGTTTGAATATTCCGATTTTCAAGGAATATTTGAAGATCGGTTCTGGTAAATGGAGAGCCATCCTTAACAATTGCTGGAAAAGCAAGCCATCCTGTTTCTGCATTTGGATTTTGAACTGGCAGATCAAAATACTCATCATATTTTGTAAGGAATTTATAATGATGATTAAAATTTGCTTGTCTAGCTTTGATATTTTTAGATAATTTTTTATATTGCACTAATGCAAATGCTGCACTAATTTCAGAGGGCTCTAATTGATATCC
>MDTG01431525.1_pt1 | contig 25491 bp, 25 predicted proteins | sample 811421 | NCBI WGS metagenome assembly MDTG01 (sample SAMN05326645, study PRJNA326480) | marine metagenome | isolation source: seawater | place: Pacific Ocean: South East | collected 2011 | reverse complement strand
ATTTACCTTTGAAATATGTTACGCTTGCAGAAAAGCTTAAGAAAGATGCAGGATATGCTACGGCCTTTATTGGAAAATGGCACCTTTATACAGGAAGAAATGAAAAATATAACCCTTTGAATCAAGGCTTTGATATCAATATTGGAGGTTGCTCTTATGGAGGGCCTCCTACTTTTTTTGATCCATACAGAATTGATTTTCTGGCTAACCGAAAGAAAGGAGAGTATTTGCCAGATCGTTTGGCGGATGAGACTATTGCTTTTATTACTAAACAGCAATCGGCGAATAAGCCCTTTTTTGTTGCTTTATGGAATTATACGGTTCACTGGCCGATGGAGGCACCTGCAGATTTATTAAAAAAATATAAGAATTTGCCTGTGCGTGGATATAGAGATTATCGCTATGCAGCTATGATAGAAGCTATGGATAATGCAGTCGGAAAGGTTTTAAATTCACTAGATAATTTAAATCTAACCGATGAAACGCTAGTCATTTTTAGTTCTGATAATGGCCCTTTCGGTGGAGTTGGTGACGCGAGCCCGCTAAGAGCAGATAAAGGACATCTTTATGAAGGAGGAATTAGGGTTCCGCTTATTATTAGGTGGCCAGGAAAAATTAAGCCAAAAACATTGGATGAAACGCCTGTAATATTAACTGATTTATATCCGACAATTTTGGAGGTATCGGGAATAGACTTTAACGTTAATTATCCTGTCGATGGAAAAAATCTATTACCTCTTCTCAAGGAGAGAAAAAAATTGAATAATAGATCTCTCTTTTGGCATTATCCAAATTTTGCTTTTCATCGTGACAACCGCCTTGGTTCAGCGATTCGGGAGGAAGATTATAAGCTATTACATTTCTATGATAATGATAGTATAGAACTTTATAATCTCAGAAAGGACATTAGTGAAACAAATGATCTATCTCGCGAGTTGCCTCAATTAGCCTTAAAACTTAAAAATAAATTAGAATCTTTACTAAAAGAATCTGGGGCAGCCATGCCAACAAATAGATAAAAATTTATGCTAAATCTTCGTAAGATTTCTAAATCAGTGGGAGGTCGCAACCTTTTTAAGGATGCTAGTTTTACTGTAAATTATTCAGACTTCATTGCGCTTGTTGGCCCTAATGGCGCAGGAAAATCAACCCTTTTTAATATTATACTATCCAGAGATAGCGCTGATTCAGGGGAAGTGCAACGTGATGAATGGACAACTCTTGGGTTTCTCCCTCAAGAGGGAGAAGCAATTGGAGGGGAGACAGTTCTTGAAATTGCAACTGGAAAAGCCGGTTTGCTAGAAGCGATAGAACAAAAATTACAAGAATTAGAAAGAAGTGGGCAGATTGAATGTGCCGAATACTATGAAGCTCAATCCAAATTTGATGCTTTGAGTGATCCAGGTTTAGAGGCTAAATCTAAAAAAATGCTTAGAGGGCTTGGATACAAAGAATCTGACTTTGACCGAGCAGCCAAAGAAATGAGTGGTGGATGGGTGATGCGAGCTCATTTGGCCAGAATTTTAGCAATGGAACCTGATCTATTAATGTTAGACGAGCCTACTAACCATCTAGATCTTGAGGCGTTACTTTGGTTTCAACAGTATCTTTCTAATTTTACTGGTGCTGTCCTTCTTATTTCTCATGACCGCTCTTTTATGGATGACCTTGTTAAAGTTGTTTACGACATAGAAGATAAAAATTTAATTAGCTATAAAGGGAATTATACCGAATTCGAAAAAGAAAAAGAAAAACGTTTCGAGCAGCGCTTACAGGCTTGGAAGAATCAGCAAAAAGAAATTGAGAAGAATCAAGAATTCATTGATCGTTTTCGATCTGTTGCATCAAAGGCCGCTCAGGCACAAAGTCGTCAGAGGCAGCTAGATAAAATGGAAAAGCTCGAGAAGCCAAAGCCAACCCGAAAACTATTTAAGATTCAGTTTCCTCAACCCACGAGGAGTGGTCAGAGAGTAGTCAGTTTGAAGGGCGTTAACATGGCTTATGGTGAGAATGTTATTTATGATAATCTTAACGTTGATATTGAGCGAGGTGATCGAATTGCTCTTGTAGGACCAAACGGAGCTGGTAAATCAACACTGATCAAAATTATGGCAGGTGAGCTGGAGTTTCAATCTGGGGAAAGAGACTTGGGACACAATTGCAGAATAGGTTACTTTAGCCAACACCGAGCAGCGACTTTAGATCCTGAAAAAAGCGTTCTTGATGAATGTGTAGATGCTGCAGTTGATTTAACTTCAGATGAATGTAGGGGAGTATTGGGCTCATTTTTATTCCGGAAAGAAGATGTGTTTAAAAAAACAAAAGTTTTGTCAGGAGGTGAAAAGAGTCGATTGAATTTGGTTAAATTTTTACTTAATCCTCCGAACCTACTTCTTATGGATGAACCAACTACTCACTTAGATATGATTTCAATTGATGCATTAATTATTGCTCTCTCGAATTATGGAGGATCATTAGTATTTATATCTCATGATGTGAATTTTATTAAAAAACTAGGTAATAATGTTTGGCACATTAAAGATAGTAGTCTCACTAAATATGCAGGTGATTATGACTACTATCTGGAAAAAAGTGGGGGGTTAACTGATGCAAGAGCAGCCATTACAAACTAATTCTTTCAGGCTATTATTGAATTGAATCCATTAAAGAGTAGAAATCGATTAAATAACTGCTTGCACAAAACTCCAATTTATTAGAAATCCCTATTATGGCTCTTACAGAATCCGATCAACCATATACAAAAACAGAAAGTGGTCTTGAGTACCGATCTCTCCAAGAAGGGCAAGGTGAAAAGCCTAAAGCTTCGAGTACTGTTACGGTACACTATATGGGATGCTTCGAAGATGGAGAGAAGTTTGATAGTTCTTATGATAGAGGTGAGCCTACGACCTTTCCTTTATCCGGGGTTATACCAGGTTGGACAGAGGGCCTTCAACTAATGAACCCCGGAAGTAAGTACCAGTTTAAGGTACCATACGAACTTGGATACGGTGAGGCTGGTTATCCTGGAGTCATTCCACCCAAGGCCACGCTATATTTTGAGATTGAATTGATTTCATTTTAATGATCTCTGAACATATTCCCCGTGTCATTATCATTGGTGGCGGGGCTGCAGGATTTTTTGGAGCTATTGCATGTGCTGAGAACGTAAAAGGTAAGGCAGATATTAATATCCTTGAAAGTGGCAGTCATTTTCTTACTAAGGTTAAGATTTCTGGTGGTGGAAGATGTAACGTTACTCATGAGATGGAAGACAAAATAAATTTTGTTGGACATTACCCTCGTGGAAAGCGGGAGCTAAAAGGTCCATTGTCTCGTTGGAGTCAAGAAGATACGGTATGGTGGTTCAAGGAAAACGGAGTCGAACTTAAGACCGAATCGGATGGTCGAGTCTTTCCCGTTTCAGATACATCCCAAACCGTAATCAATTGCTTGACAGATACCGCCAAAGAAAAAAAAATTAGATTGAACAATAAATGTCGAGTTAACCGCATAGTGAAGTCTGATGACGACTCATTTAGAATTTGGGTTAATAAACAAAAAGATCCGATTGTGGCTGACTATTTATTGATTGCTACTGGAGGTATAAGATCTAATAGTTCTAGGGATTTGCTAGAATCCATTGGCCACGAGTTTTCTTCTCCAGTACCTTCTTTGTTCACCTTTGAAATAGAGGATAATAAATTAATTGAGTTGTCTGGTCTTTCTCTATCAAGTGCATGTGTTAGTATCAAATCTTTAGGAATGAGAAGTACAGGCCCTTTACTTATCACTCATTGGGGCCTCAGTGGACCTGTAGTTCTGAAGCTTTCTGCGCTTGGTGCTAGAAAATTAGAACAAGTAAATTATCAATTTAAGATTCAAGTGAACTGGCTTGGAGAAGGTTGGAGTTTTCAGAAAATACGTAAAGTTATAGAGTCTGAAAGAAATAAAAACGGAGTAAAAAAAATTCTAAAAAAGAGCCCATTAAAAGAAATACCTAATAGGTTATGGAGTCGAATTGTACTAAAAGCTGGTACTGAAGAAGAGCAAACGTGGTCTGAATTGACCAAAGATATTGCTACAAAAATTGTTGATTTACTTATCACAGAAGAATTTCTAGTTTCCGGTAAAAGTCTAAATAAGGAAGAGTTTGTAACCTGTGGAGGAGTCTTGATGCGAGATGTTGATCTTAGAACAATGGAGAGTCGATTGGTAAGAAATTTATTTTTTGCTGGAGAAGTGATGGATATTGACGGATTGACTGGTGGTTTTAACTTTCAGAGCGCATGGACCACAGGAAGAATAGCCGGTGAAGAGATAGCGTTAAGGTGTCTTTCCTAAATCCTCATCAAAGTTTTATCATGTCTATCTTTTCATCAATTCAAAACTATCAAGACGAATTAGTTACTAGGTTCTGTAACCCAAAAAGATTACTTATTGCCGAAACTGACTGGTATAGTGAAGGTTCTGATATTGAGGTAATAAAAGAGGACTGCCGGAAAAAAATATTATTTTTCGAGGGTCGAGGCTTTTACCTTTTTCAAGAACCTCAAATTGATCATCAGCCTCACGTAAAGAGGATGCGCGTCAGGCTGACTTTTAAACCTTCCGAGTCTAATGCCATTTAATAGTATCAAATCTATCTTTCTAAAACTTGTCTCGTTAATTCTTTCCCAACTTCCGAGTTCTCAGGCAAAACATCTTTAATGCTATCTAGCTCTCTAGTAAGGTTATATAGTTTTTTATCTATAATTTTTTTATTCCTTACTTTGGCAATAAGGCGATGTGATTGTGAACGAACACTAATCGCATCTTTCCAGTAACTCGTAGCGTATTTTCTGACTATTTTTTTTTCTTTTCTCAACAGTGGAACCAAAGAAATGCCATCCAATGGATGCTGAGTTTTGCTGAATTTAGGTTTACATAAATCAATTAGTGTTGGGTAAATATCTAGTGTTTCTGCAAGGGCATTTGTTGAGAATCCACCATCAACGCCAGGGGCTCTTATCATAAGAACACTACGATTTGCTATCTCGAATGGAGTATGCTTACCCCATTGTTGGGCATCACCTAGATGCCAACCGTGATCTCCCCATAAGACTACAATTGTATTTTTTACAAGGTCAATTTTTTCGAGGTGACGTAAGACTTTGCCAATTTGTCTGTCAATATATCTTACGCATGCCAAGTAAGCTCGTTTAGCCATTATAGCAGATTCAGGATCGAGTGGTTTCCTTATCTCATATGGAGTTGAGTACTTAAAGAATTCTCCGCTATCATGTTTATAAGGTGAATCAAAAGATCTATTATTTAAAGGAGCAGGAATAGTTGTTTTCTCAAAAGCTTCCCAATCCTGCTTAGGAGCTACGAATGGAAGGTGGGGCTTAAAGAAGCCCAAGCCCATTAAAAAATTTTCTCCCTGCTCTTTTAATTGATTTAATTGTGATATAGCACTCTCAGCTAAAAGTCCATCTGGTAATTCGTCATCATGATCTGCAATAAATTCCATAAGTTCCATTTGTTTCCTTCCATCTTCTCTATGTTTTCCCTCAGCATATGCAAAGAATAGCGGCCAACCTCTTTTCCATTTTCCCATTGGGGTTGCTAAATGATTCCATGCTCGTGGCATCTCTAGTTTTCCATCACCTTTTCCATTGTAAGAAAAGATTTTCCCGTCAGGTGTATGTGATATTTTGCCAATGAGCACAGTTCTGTATCCTGATCTTCTAAAAAGTTCAGGCATCGTCTGTGCTCCGGGAAGCTGTTTATTCTTAATTGCTGTTTTGCCACTATAAAATGCATTATTTTTAAGAGCACCAGATTTAGCTGGAGACCGACCAGTTAGGAGTGCGTAACGAGAAGCGCCACAGGTTGAAACTTGAACGTAATGATTACGAAATGTAACTGCAGTTTTTGCAAATTGATCAATGTTTGGGCTTTGTGCATAATTAACTCCATAGCAACCAAGTTCGGGTCGAAGGTCATCAACAGAAATGAAAAGAATGTTCAGCTTTTCTGCCGATATAGATAAAACCGTTAAATAAGTTAGAAGGACAAAAGATATGCTTAAATTTATAAGAAATGATCTAAAATTATATAAACACATTCTATTATCTGTTAATTCAATTGATAAAGGGTATCGGTTTTATGTCGCAGTTCAATAAATCCTCAGAGATCTTATTTTATTCTCGAATTTATAACGTTGTATATAGAACATAAACTAAACACTATTTTAATTATGAATAATCTTTCTAGAACTAGTATTATATTAGTACTTTCAATAATATATACCGTTCAATTATTAGCTGATGAGAAAAAAGATGAGTCTCAAGGTTCTCTAAAGAAAGCTTCTATCGAGGGTTATGGTCATGGTTGGAGAGAACTGAAAGGTGAAGATTTTGTTAATGTGAACTGCAATCCAAAAACATGGCGATGGGAGAAAGGTCACGCCTTTTGTACCGGTCAGCCTGTTGGAGTGATTAGAATGAAGAAACCAATTAAAAATTTCGAGCTTGTTTGTGAATGGATGCATAAAGAAAAGGGAGGTAATTCTGGGGTCTTTGTCTGGGCAAGTCCTGAATCCATTAAAAATTTGGAGAATGGTAAAGGTAGGTTACCCCACGGCATAGAGGTTCAGGTTTTAGATCTTGGTTATGCCGAAAAGTATACAAAAAAATATAACAAGCCAGCTGATTGGTTTACATCTCATGGTGATGTTTTTCCTACTGGTCCGGCCAAGATGAAACCTTTTTCTCCTGTTGCACCCAATGGTAAAAGAAGCTTTCCTTCAAAAAATCTTACAAAAGGTATTAATGAGTGGAATCATTATTACGTACGTGCAATTAATGGTGAAGTTAGATTATGGGTTAATGGTGAAGAGGTTTCTGGAGGGACGGGCTGCGAACCTGCTCAAGGTTATCTGTGTCTTGAAAGTGAGGGTGCACCAGTAGAATTCAAGAATATTAGAATTAGGATACTTCCTTAAAAGTAACCTTTAGTTTGTTAGAATAATAATTTATAAGCTCTAAAGCTTATTCATTATCATATCAACGGCATTCTCTGGGGTGAGTCCGTGTTTGTCCCTTAGAGCAGGAATGTTTCCGTGTTCAATGAACTCATCAGGCCATCCAATTCTTACTACTGGCGTGTTTATACTTGAATCATGGAGCAGCTCAATGATAGCAGCCCCGAATCCGTTATGTAAAACATGGTCTTCAAATGTACATATGACTTTAACTTTTTTAGCCATTTCCTTGATTGCAGAACTGTCGATTGGTTTAATAAATCGAGGGTTTATGAGGCTTACAGAATGTCCTTGCTCTTCAAGCATCAAACCTGTCTTTTCAGCCATTTCAAATAAATGACCTAAACCAATAAGGCCTACATCATTACCTTTTTTTAGAATTTCAGCTTTGCCAATTTCAATAATTTTCGGAGTTTTCTTTGGGCTTGCTCCAGTACCTGCACCTCTTGGATACCTGACTGCAATAGGGCCTGAGTCATGGTTTGCCATTGTCCATAACATATCAACAAACTCTTCTTCATCTTTTGGCTGCATGAATATAAAATTTGGGACATGCCTTAAATAACCAATATCAAACAGTCCGTGGTGAGTTGGTCCATCATCACCAGAGAGGCCTGCTCTGTCCATACAAATACGTACTGGTAAGTTTTGAATTCCAATATCATGAATGAGCATGTCAAATGCTCTCTGCATGAAGGTTGAATAAATTGTTAAAAAGGGTTTGAAACCTTGTGTAGCCAAACCACAAGCAAAAAGTGCAGCATGCTCTTCTGCAATACCAACGTCAAAATATCTATCTTTAACTTCTGAGGAGTCCCTAAATGTTGAGAGTCCTGTTCCACCTGGCATCGCTGCAGTTATGGCTGTTATTAGGTTATCTTTCTTAGCGAATTCTGTTAAATGCTCTCCATATAATTGAGAATAAGTCGGACAAGATGCTGGGTCTGTCTCTCCAGTTTCAATTTTATACTTTCCTAAACCATGGAATTTATCTGGTTTGTCTAATGCAGGTTGATAGCCATGACCTTTCTTAGTAATAATATGCAGAATTACCGGCTCTTTTTGTTCTTTGAGAAATTCAAAAGTCTTTATGAGCAGAGGCAAGTCATGCCCATCAATAGGTCCATAATATCTCAATCCGAATTCTTCAAACAAAACACTGGGTACGAGCATGTTTTTTGCACCCTTCTCAACTTTTGAAGCGATTCTACTTACCCCTTCTCCCATTGTTTTAGACACAAAATTTGCAGCAGCTTCATGAAGTCCGGCATATGTCTTGCTTGTTGTAATTTTGTTAAAGTATTTTGCTATAGCACCAACATTTTTATCAATTGACCATTCATTATCATTGAGAACGATAATAAAGGGACCTTCGAGGTTTCCTACATTATTTAGAGCTTCATATGTAGGGCCGCATGTGAAAGCAGCATCGCCAGCAACTGCAACAACACGTTCATCGTTCCCTTTCATTTTACTAGCCATTGCCATTCCAAGTGCAGCTGATACTGCTGTTCCTGCGTGACCTGCACCATAACAATCGTGCTCACTTTCACTTCTTAAAAGAAACCCGTTTAATCCTTTATATTGTCTAATGGTGTCGATTTTATTCCATCTGCCAGTGAGCATTTTATGAACATATCCTTGATGCGATACATCAAATACAAACTTGTCTTTTGGGGTCTCAAAGACCCTATGCAAGGCAATGGTTAATTCGACGACACCTAGGTTAGGGCCCAAGTGGCCTCCAGTTTGAGAAAGGCACTCAATTAAATCCTTACGAATTTGTGCGGCGAGTGCATCAAGGTCCTCTTCTGGAAGTGCTTTGAGGTCTTCGGGGCTTTTGATCTCAGATAATTTCACTTGTTTGTTTATATTTTGAGCTGAAAAATGTGGGTTTGTAATTTTCTATTCGCCTTAGTCAATGACTTCGTCAAGTTGATCAAGAGAAGGCTTATCCTCATTCAGACTATTATTAATTTTTTCTACCTTTTCTTTTGCAGTATTAATTTTCTCTTTACAGGCATTCAAAAGTCTAGTGCCCTCCTCATAATCTTTCAGAAGTTGTTCTAGAGGAATGCGTTCACCTTCCATTTTCTCAATAATATTTTCAAGTCTTTCAATAGCCTCCTCAAAATTGAGACTTTCATTCTTCTGACTTTGTTTTTTGGCAGGCATATTTAGAAGTCAATGCATTCAGTTTTTTGACACCGAGTTAAAATAGTGAGATTTATAAAGGAGATTAATTGTTGACGTAAGATTTATTTTTCAGGATCAACAAAGAAAAAATATCCACTAGATGTTAAATTAGGATCTACTTTATTGAAGGGTAAGCCTTCAAAAGATTTAATAATATTTAGACCGTCTCCTAACCAAGTTTTTGGTTGAATGTGATTTTCCCCACTGCCCGCAGATGCGACTGTTTGGCCGATGATAATAGGCGCCCATTCTCTTTCATCTCTGTAGGTGAGATTAAGTAAGGATTTAGTCATTGATCTTGGTGTGATAAGAATGCCGGAAAATGGGTTCTTATGATTTTTGGCTCTCTGCATAATTTCTCTTAAATCAGCTTTTTTAGTAGGAAGCCATAGTGATGTTCGATCGCCATACCAAGCAACTTCCCAAGGTGAATCGGTTATTACGATTTCTGTTTCATCAACTTGCTTTCCGAAATATGAGATAACTACACCTCTAGTTGCTTTTTCTTTTGTTTGTATACCTCTTGTAATTCCTGGCAAGAGACTTAACAGCATCGGAATAGTACTAAGAGCTACGGCAATCCATAAATATCCATTTTCTGAAATGATTGGTATATTTGAGCCAATTCCTATCCGGCTCCATAGTATTGCAAGCATTGCCAAACCATAGGCAGTCATTAGAGGAATGAAAAGTAAGTGGATTTGATTTGCGTCGGGTCCTGACATACCAAAACTTTGGTTTGAAACTCCAAAAAGAGACATTCCTATTACTGCAGGTATCCACATTGCCAAGATAAACCATTTAAATGCTGCAATTTGTGGTCTTTTAAATGGGTGTAGCAAGGCAAGAAAGAAAAGGGGAGCAGCCACTATTGAACCTAAAAAGGAGTATATTCCATTTAACTGATAAAGAGAAGATGTAAGAACCTTAGATGCGAATCCTTTTCTGAAAATATTGTCTTTGTTTAGATTATAACTTCTGTAAATTTCTTCCTCTGCGGAGCCCATCCCCCCAAAGAGTCCATAGTAAGCTGAACCCAATATATCTCCTGATGTATAAAAATTTCTAATACACCAAGGTAATATTATGATTAAGAAAATCACTAGCATTCCTAATCCTACGGCTCCTCTTGGTTTAAAATAAAAACAAGAGAAAATAACCAACCCCATAAATGGCCATATTGCCATCCAATGACTCAATGCTAATAAGCCAAAACAAACAGCTCCCAACATAAGAAAGCTTACTGGCTTTTTCTCCAAACATTGAGCCTCGACTGCTCGATAAACAAAATAACACCCTAACGTAAATAAGAAAAGCATTAACATCTGAGGAAGACCGCTTTGTGAATATCTCCAAAGTAATTCACAAAGCAGCATTAGAAGCGCAGTCACACCCCCTATCTTTGCGTCAAAGATTCTGGATATGAAAAGAAATGTTATTCCTATTGAGGCAAGTAAGAAAAATATAGATATTGTTGTTATTACTCTGTCTAAATAGTAGACAGTAGATTTGTTATCCCAACCAAAGTTATCTTTTCCCTTAAAGAATCTAATGATGACTGAATTCAAAAGAGGATTTAATGGTGCATGATAAGTATCATTAAACCCAACTATATGAGATCCATCTGATTCCTCAGAGTGCTCGTCAGCTTGATATAATGAAAGAGGCCTTATCATTTTAGTTTGAAAGCTTCCAGTCCTCGCAAGTTCTCTTGCAATTTGAGCCTGTTCGATGCCTTTAGGTGAGCTGAGTTGTTTGAAACCAGGTCCTAGATAAAACAACATCAAACCAAAAAGAAGGAGAAGAAAAAGTAAGCGCCTAAGAATTAGGGTGCCGCTCAGTTCTTCACCATCAGTAGAAAAGAAATTTCTTAAAGACATAAACCTGTATGTTATGGGTTATATGCTAAGCACTCAAATCAAATTTCCCTTTTAAAGTAACTTGCTTAACAAGATTCCTTTAGTTTTCTTTGTAAGGTTCTGCGGCTAATTCCAAGCAATTTAGCAGCCTCTGTTCGGTTTTCATTCGTATGTGTAAGAGCATTTGCTATCAATTTTGATTCCATAGATGCTAAATTGAATTTTTCGGAATCTTTTTCATTGGATTTTAGGAAATTATCTAAAACTATCGGGTCTTCGCCAGATACGGCAGCAGGCAAGTGACGTAATGTAATTTTTGCTCCATTGCTCATGACAACGCCATGTTCGATAGCAGTTCTAAGTTCCCTTACATTTCCAGGCCACTGGTGAGCTATTAAGGTTCGCATTGCATCTGCTGAGAGATCTTTCAAAAGCTTATTGTTTTCCTCTGCAAATTCTTTGAGAAAAGCATTAGCTAGAAGGGGTATGTCTTCTGACCTCTTTCTAAGAGGTGGCAGTGTAATTTTAACAACGTTTAATCGATAATACAAATCCTCACGAAACTCACCTTTCGAGACTAACTCTGGAATATTTTTATTAGTTGCTGCTACTAATCGAACATCAATTTTAATAGTCTTATTTCCACCGACTCTTTCAATTGTTCTTTCTCCTAAAACTCGTAGCAATTTGACTTGAGTCGAAGAGTCAATCTCACCGATTTCATCTAAAAAAAGAGTTCCTCCATCAGCTTGTTCAAATCTACCAATTCTTTTTTCAGTTGCCCCAGTGAAAGCACCTTTCTCATGTCCAAAAAGTTCACTTTCGAGTAGTTGCGGAGAAAGTGCTGCACAGTGAACTGTTATTAATTTAGACTTTGGTCTACCACTAAGATTATGTATTGCCTTGGCTACTAATTCTTTTCCTGTGCCATTTTCTCCATCAATTAGAACGGTGGCTTTGGAATTTGCTACCTGTTCTATTGCCTCAAAGACAGGTTGCATGGCTGGTGACTGACCAAGAATATTTGAAATAGTAAATTTTTTCTGAACTTGTTTTTTAAGTTGAGTATTTTCTTCCTTAAGTGACCTGCTCTTTAAGGCTCTTTTTATAAGAATTTCTAGTTGATCAATGTTTAAAGGCTTTGTTACGAAATGATAAGCGCCTCTTTTCATAGCTTCGACTGCAGTGTCAACCGATCCGTAAGCTGTCATCATTATGCTTATTGGGGGTTGAGCCATTTTTAATGATAGCTCAATCAGTTCCATTCCATCTTCTGCACCTAACCTCAAGTCAGTTACTAAAACGTCGATGCTTTCACTTTCCAGGACATCCTTTGCGCCTTTGATATTCGAAGATATATAAACATCGAACTCATCTTCGAGAGATAATCGCAGCCCTTCTCTAGTGTTTTTTTCATCGTCAACAATAAGTATGGTGTTCATTAGTGACTTAATTTTACAGATTCTACTAAGTATTTATTTAGTCGGTTTGTTTGTATCCTCCAAAGGTAGAAAGCGGACATTTCTTTGTTGGCGAGGTAGAGATATACATACTGATGTACCTGAGCCTTCTTCACTTGATATTTTAATGTCACCTCCATGCTCTCTAATAATTCTTCTTATAATAAGAAGACCAAGTCCTGTCCCCGATTTTTTTGTAGTAAAGTATGGCTGAAAAACAGTAGATAAATCTTCAGCTGAAATTCCTTCACCATTATCATTAAAGGTGACTAAAATGTGATTATCTGTGAGATCTGTTTTAATAGTTATCATTCCTCCCTCTGCAGTGGCTTGAGTTGCATTTTTTACAATATTATAGAATGCCTGTTTTATCTGATCAGGATCAAGTTCAAGAACCGGTAGTGCAGATCGTAACTCTAGAGTCAGATTAAGTCCTCTATCTTTGATTTCTAGTTCCAAGAATCTCATTGATTCCCTGAGCAGTTCATTTACATCTGTAGGTTCTAGTTGTGGTTTTGAAGGCCTTATAGCTTTTAAGAATTGATCAACGATGTGATCTAATCTTTTCACTTCATCTGTTGAAGTCTCTACAAGATCTCTTAATTCGGCCTCATAGAGATCTGGAACGGCCTTTTTAAGTTTTCTTTCCAATAGTTGTAAGTGAATATTTATTGAGTTTAGTGGATTTCCAATCTCATGAGCAACCCCAGCAGCCAGCATTGTCAAAGCACCTATCCGCTCTGATTCTATTTTTTCTTCCTCACCTTTCCGAGATTCTGTGATATCTCTAATAAGCATTAGAAATATAGTCTCAGTGTCGTCGGAACCACGAGCTATCGGCTTAATGTAAAAATTTAAGTATTTATTTTCAGGGTAAAATAATTCGAGGTCTCTTGAGATTGCGTCATTGGTGCCAATTGTGAGGTTTTCCCATTCTAGACCCTGGATATGGTCTGAGACGTATTCCCCTTTTACGCTTTTACTATCAATTCCGAAAAGCCGAGAAGCACCAACATTAATATAGTGAATTAGCCCTGCTTCAGTTGCCACAATTACACCCTCTTGTAAGGCATCAAAAATGCTCTTAAAGAAATCACTTTCTTCGGCCAGACGATTTAAGAAGTTTTGTACTTCATTAGATCCTACTTGGTCAACTCGTTCTATCAGCTTGTCTACAAATCGAGATTTCATCAGAATTTAATAAATGAATAATCTAAATATAAAATTAGTCCTGTGCTCTTTTCCTGATATGGATTTAGCGCGTCAAATTGGCACAGATATTGTTAGAAAGCAACTAGCAGCATGTGTCAATTTGATACCAAAAATTGAAGCTATATACGAATGGGATGGCGAAATACAGTCTGAGATTGAAATTTTATCGATTTTTAAGACTAAAAGTGAACTTATTGAAAAATTAGAAACTGAAATTTCCATATCTCACCCATATGAGATCCCAGAATTTATTACTTTAGGGATAGAACATGGATCTAGTCGATATTTAGAGTGGATAGATAAATTAACGATTTCCGTTTAGAAGTTCAGCCACGAGGGTGAAATTTTTTGTGAATTTTTTTCAAACCTTTTTCGTCCACGTGAGTATAAACTTGAGTTGTGCTTATATCAGCATGTCCAAGCATCTCTTGGATTATTCTTAAATCAGCACCTCCACTCAATAAATGTGTAGCAAAACTGTGCCTTAATTGATGAGGGTGGATAGGTTGTTTGAGGTTTGCTCTTTTTGATCGTTCTCTGACTATTTGCCAAATTCGAGAAGGGCTAAGTTTTGTACCTCGAATAGAAAGAAAAATATGGCTGGAACTCTTTGAGTTAACTAAATTTTTTCTCCCCTTTTCAAGGTAGTAATTAATTTCTTCTATTGCTTTGTTCCCTATTGGTATAATTCTAGTTTTGTTTCCTTTTCCTGTGACTCGTATGTGTCCTTCGTCTAGGTAAAGATTTTCAAGTAACGCCTCAATAATTTCTCCAAGTCTTAATCCACTTGAGTAGAGTAGTTCTATCATAGCCCGGTCCCTCATACCCAACGGATCATTAGTTGCAATTGATTCTAAAAGATTTCCAACCTCTTCCTGATTGATTGTCTTGGGTAGCAAAGCTTCTGGTTGAGGCGCAAATAATCCTTCTGCAACATCTTCAGATATAATTGTTTTCTTACAAAGAAACCGAAAAAAAATTTTTATACTAACAATGTGCTGTCGAATACTTGAGGATGCTAGACCGTCCTTTTTTCGAGTTTGAAGATATCTAGAAAGTTCATCTGTTGTAATATCTTTTAGATCAATAAATTGTTTTTGTTTGATTACCCAATCAGAAAGTTTTTCTAAATTTCTTCTTACTAAAAGTTGATAATTAGTTGAAAGACCACGCTCAGTGGCAAGAAACATAATAAATTGCTCAATATATTTTTTAATGTCGGCCTCTGACTTCACAATTGGGTAAAACCGCCTATAATTTCTATTACTTTAAATGGATCAGCTTCAATTACTTCAGAATTTTTTTTATACTTTTTAAAAGAATTTTTAATCCAGGTTCAACCATTCCTCCATGGTCCAGTCCCTGCAATTCGTATAATTCAGTTTTTTGATGTTTAATAACTTTCATCATTCTTGCTAGGTATGCATTTTCTTCGAACCTGCCTAACAATTCTAATTCTTTATCACCTGTGATTAAGATGAGAGGTGGGGCATCTTTTCTTACATGATACAAAGGTGCAAATCTATCGATGATAGGTTGTTTGTCAGAGATATTTTTTTCTTCTCTTGGAGTAAAATGAGTAATCGTATGGCCGCTTAGCGGTATTAGTCCTGCTATATGGTTTGCATTAATTTTATGATCTTTTAAATAACTTTCATCTAAGCCGATCATGCTTGATAAATAACCACCAGCGGAGTGGCCTGAGATAAATATCTTTTTGGGTGATCCACCATATTTTTCTATATTTTTGAATGTCCATGCGACTGCAGCAGCTCCATCCTCAATATATTCAGGGCACTTTGCTTTTGGAAACAACCTGTAATTAACCGCAATAACAGCAATTCCTTTTGACTTAAGAGATTTTGGAATGTTTTTTTCTCCTCCTCTAAGTCCTCCTCCATGAAACCATACTATAGAAGCAAAATTACTGGATTTTGTGGGGTAATATATATCTAGATTACAGCGCTCTTTAGCATATTGATTAGGAGCTGAATCATAATAAAAAATATCCTTTACTATTTTATACTCATTAGAATAGGAGTGCTGAGCAATGCAAGCAAACCCAATTAAAATTAATGGGAATTTCAAAAGATGTTGAATCATCATTATAGAGTCTTTTTTATTAGAATAATTCGCAATTAAAAAATTAAATTAACTCATATTCACCTCAAAAAATGATTTATTTTTTGATTCAATAAGTAATTAAAACTACTTTCTTAGATCCTCACTCAGTTTATAGTTTTCACCCCTTGAAATACCAATTTTGGCCACCATGCCTAAAGTTTATATAAAAACCTACGGATGCCAGATGAATGAAAGAGATTCATTGCAGGTTGCAGAGATGCTTCAAGAAAAAGGCTATTTAATAACAGCTGAACAGGCAGAAGCTGACGTAATTTTAATAAATACTTGCTCTGTTCGTGATCAGGCTGAGCAGAAAGCGCTTAATAAAATGGGATCTATACAGCACCTTAGAAAAACACGGCCCCACATAGTATATGGCTTCATGGGGTGCATGGCACAGAGTAGGGGGGGAGAGCTTTTAGGGCGTGGAGCAGATCTTGTAATTGGTACTCAAAAATATCATAGAGTGGCCGAATATGTAGAAGAAATATTTAGTGCAAGGACTGAGGCAAGAATGGATGATTTAAGAACATCTATTGTTGATACTGATGAAGAAGAGAATTCTCAGAACACAATTAGAGATGGTGCTGCTGATGAGGGGGCAGTGACAGCTTTTGTTTCTATCATGCAGGGTTGTAACATGAAGTGCTCATTTTGTATTGTTCCCTATACTAGAGGAAAAGAGAGGGCTAGGCCAATTATTGAAATTGTAGATGAAGTAAAGAGGTTAGCTGATGCGGGCATAAGAGAAGTGACTTTATTAGGTCAAATTGTAAACCTTTATGGGCGTCACGAATTTCCTGTAGTTGGTGGAAAGAGTCCTTTTGTTCAATTGTTAGAAAGTGTTGCGAAAGTCAGCGGTATTGAACGTGTGAGGTTTATTTCACCTCACCCCGTTGGTTATAAACAAGATCTGATTGATGCGTTTGGGTATATTCCTGAATTGGCTGAACATGTTCATTTTCCTCTGCAGTCTGGTTCTGATAAAGTTCTGAAAGCTATGCGCCGACCTTACAAGGCAGCAAAATTTGTTGAGTTAATAGAACGGATGCGGGAAGTTCGTTCTGACATTGCTGTATCCACTGACATTATCGTTGGTTTTCCAGGTGAAGGAGATGCTGAATATGCAGAGACTAGAGCGCTTTGCGAAAAAGTAAGATTTGATAATGCATATGTTTTTCGATATTCCAAGAGAAGGGGGACACCTGCTGCTGAAATGGATGATTCTTTACAACTACCAGAACACGTAAAAGTTGAAAGAAATCAGGACCTTATAGGCCTTATAGATCAAATCGGCAGTGAAAAAAATCAAGCTCTAGTGGGTACCCGACAACAAGTTCTTTGTGAAGGTCCAAGTAAGCGTAGAAAAGACAAATTAAGTGGACGAACGAGAACTAATAGAATCGTAATTTTTGATGGTAACCCTAGTAGGTTAAAGGGTAAATTGTTTGATGTTGAAATCGATAGGACTACTGGCCATGTGTTATATGGTGTGCCAATTTTAGACTAATTATATGACCCGACAAATATATACAGAATTTTTAAGCTTACAGGTTGTAGGAGTTTTATTAGGATTATATCTCATATCTAGCCATGCCATCGCTTTATTTAAGGAGCAAAAAGTCATCGACTTATTAAAAGATTTTCCCAGGAATAAACCTATTGGGGTCGTGCTTATAATTATATGCTGTATCTGGGCATTTTGGTTAGTCAATAAAGTAGACTTAGGTGAATTTCAAAAATGGGAAGTTCCGATAAGTTGGGGAATAGTGATAGGATGTGTTGCGTTTATTATCTGGGTTGACGAATTTTTAGCTGTGAGGGCTTTAGGTATTTTCCTTTTATTACTCGTATGCCCAATACTTGACGTCGCGTTTCTTAAAGAACCCTTATCACGCCTTTTACTCTCAACAATTTGTTATATTTGGATATTCTTTTCATTCTTTTGGATAGGAATGCCCTATCTCATGCGAGATCACATTGACTTTGTTACGAGATCAAGATTCAGGTGGAAATGCCTTTCTGGCGTAGGTATCGTATATGGAGTTCTGATACTTACTTGCGCAATATTATTTTGGGGGTCTGAATCTCTTTAGTATTTCGTTTTAAATAAGTTCTTTTATTAATAAATAATATATTTAATATTTTTTTATGTCTTCAGAAACAGCAATACAATCAGGGAAATACAAAACATTTTTAATTTTTGGAGCACCTGGAAGTGGTAAAGGAACTCAAGGTAGGATACTTGGAAAGATTCCCAGGTTCTATCATTGTGCCTGTGGTGATGTGTTTAGATCATTAGATACTAGAACCGATATAGGGCAAGAGTTCGTTAAACACTCGAGTCAGGGTGAATTAGTTCCCGATGATGTAACAGTAAGGCTTTGGAGAGCAGCGGTTGAAGCAAAAGTGACTTCAAGTGCTTACAAGCCTGATATTGATTTCCTTGTTCTTGATGGGATTCCACGGAATGTTGAACAAGCGAAGTTGGTTGATGAGCATTGCGATGTCGTCCAAGTATTTCATCTTTCATGCCCTGACCGAGACGAGTTAATGAGGAGGATTAGAAAGCGGTCAATTAAAGAAAATAGATTGGATGATGCATCTGACGACGTGATAAAAAATAGAATCAAGCAGTACGAAAGTGAGACCAAACAATTGCTTGATCATTATTCACCAGAAATCTTAACTAATATTAATGCTCAGCAGACTCCAATTAAAGTTCTCCAAGACATTATATATACGGTAACTTCGTTAAAAGTTTGGCAAGATAGTTCAGATGAAATTTATTAGTTTACAGTGAAAATAGTTTTCCTGGGTACTGGTGACATTGGCCTTCCTTCTTTAGAGGCCTTACATAATTCTAAAGAGCACGATGTTGTTTCAGTGTTTACTCAGCCTGATAGGCCTTTTGGCAGAAAAGGTGAATTAAAAGCATCAGTAATAAAACAGTTTGCAGAAAAGCACTTAATTCCTGTATTCCAGCCTGGTAGAATTAAAGATCAATATGCTATAGAAATTTTGAGTGAAGCAGACCCTGATGTTTTGGTTGTTGTTGCGTATGGCCAAATCTTACCAAAATCAGTACTAAGTATTCCAAAAATATCATGTATAAATTTACATGCATCATTATTGCCTTCTTATCGTGGAGCCGCCCCTATACAAGCAGCAATACTTAATGGTGAAGAGTTTACAGGGATGACAGTAATGTTTATTGGGGAAGGTCTTGATGATGGTGATATTTTAAAATCAGAAAAATTAAAGATTAAAGAAGGTGAAACTGGTGGCTCTTTGCATGATCGCCTGGCATCACTTGGGCCAGAGTTGTTAGTTGATTCTTTAAAATTATTATCCCGGAATGAAGCTCCTAGAAACAAACAGGATCATACGCAATCTTCACACGTATCTAAACTTACCCGTTCAGACGGGGAAATTGAATGGAAACATGCTGCAGCATATATTGAGAGAAAAATTAGAGCATTTTATCCATGGCCAGGCACGTTTACCTACTTTCCAGATGGTCAATTGGTGAAAATTTTTCCTGAGGTGTTAATTGGTGAAAATTTCGATGAGGAAGCAGGAAAAATAATGTCAATTAACCCTAATAGTCTCGTTATAAGTTGTGGTGAAGGTTCAATACAATTATCTAAAATACAGCCATCAGGAAGAAAAAAGATGACTCTATCGTCTTATATGTCTGGAAAAAAAATTAACCTAGGAGAGTTTTTAGGTATCAAAAGTTAATAAAATTCTTTCCAATTTACTCATACTATTGTTTTCTAATTGCCTAGAATTTTTTAATGACCGATCAAACTGAAAGAAATAATTTTAAACGCGTTATTCTTAAACTAAGTGGAGAAGCGCTAAGGGAGCCTGGAAGCGAGGATAATATATCTCCTGAAATTGTTGAAGCCGTTGCAAAACAAATTAAGCGTGCTCATCAGGCAGGAATTGAAATTGGACTTGTCGTAGGAGGAGGAAATTTCTGGAGGGGAATAAGCGCAAGCAATAGAGGGATGGAGAGAGCAACGGCTGATTACATGGGTATGTTGGCAACTGTCATGAATTCATTAGCTATTCAAAGTATGCTTGAGGATATGGAGGTTCCAACGAGAGTTCAGACAGCAATTGAAATGAAAAATGTAGCGGAGCCCTTTATCCGAAGAAAAGCAATGAGGCATCTTGAGCTTGGAAGGGTTGTTATTTTCGGAGCAGGAACTGGCAATCCATTTTTTTCTACTGACACGACTGCTGCTCTTAGGGCAAGTGAGATTGGAGCTGACGCAATATTAAAAGCAACAAAAGTTGATGGAGTCTATGATTCTGACCCCAATGAGAACGAAAATGCTAAGAGGTATGACACGGTAACTTTTCAGGATTGCCTCGAAAAACGATTAAAGATTCTTGATTCTACTGCATTTAGCTTGTGTATGGATAATTCAAAACCCATTATTGTATTCGATATTAGCGGTTCTGATAATATTCATAAGGCCCTGATAGGAGAACCCATTGGTACTCTGGTACATTCTGAATGATTTATTAGATCTTATAGAAAACATTTACCCTTTCAAAAGAAATGAATGCTGAAACTTTGATACCTGAAACTGAAGAGGCTATGAAAAAAGCCGTAGAATACACACTGCACGAATTTTCCAGTATCAGAACTGGTAAAGCTTCTCCAGCGCTAGTGGAAAATATTGATATTCATGTACAATCCTATGGATCTAATATGAAACTAAAACAACTCGCGGTCATATCTTCTCCGGATCCAAGAATGCTATTAGTGTCACCATTTGATCCATCGACGGTACAGGATATTGAGAGAGGGTTAAAGGAATCAAAGCTTGGTATTAACCCTTCTGTGGATGGTAAAGCTATTCGCTTACCTATCCCTGAGTTATCGGAAGAGAGGAGGAAAGATTTAGTTAAGATGGTAAAACAAATGGCTGAGGAGGGTAGAGTTAGAGTAAGATCAGCTCGTAAAAACGGGATGGATGGAATTAAAAATCTTAAATCTGATAGCTCAATTACTGAAGACGACCAGAGGGATATGGAAAAAGAAATCCAGTCTATAACTGATAAATTTGTTAAAGAAATTGATCAGCATGTAGACAATAAAGAAAAAGAAATTATGACTGTTTAGGTTGTTAAATTAGGCATAAAAAAAGCACGCCACAAACGGTGTGCTTTTTTGTAGAAAAATTTATGAGGCTATTATCGAGATTGTGGCAAATTTCCGTATCTAGCATTACTTTCCCAAGCTTCGTGTCGGGCTTGAGGTAGATTACTAAGTCCGCTATCGGCGCCTGAGCCATCCCAATTACCGACTTCAGTTGCATCACATCCACAAAATCCAACAATTATTATAAATGCTGAAAATACACTTATAATTAATTTAAAAATATTTTTTGTGGTCATTTGAATTATTTAATGATTTTACTCACCTAAATTCTGGAAGATCACTCTATCGCCTGGTTCAACGGATCCGCTAAGACCTTTTTGATTTATATCTGCAACAGTGATTCCTGGCTGAATAGAAACAACATTAAGGTTTCCAATTCTAATACCGTCACGCTTGACGATAAGCTCTGAATCGCCTTGAACACCTTGGTCTTTTCCAATATTAACGAGTACGAAACCCCAGTCTTCATTAACTGCGGTGATGACACCTTCTGAAGAGTTTCTTTTAATACTTGTTAGTCTGTCAGCTTGAACTTTCTCAGCTTTTTCAATTCTAACTTCGTTAGCAGCAACTTTTTTACTAACTACCTCAAGTTCGGCTTGTTTAGTGGCGAGATCCTGTTTTGCGCTTTCTAAATCATTTTCTAATTCCTTAAGTTTAGGTGCAATGGTTTGCAATGTTGTTCCAGGAAAGCGCTTATTAACTTCTTTTACGGCTTCTTCAGCTTTGGCAATTTCTTTATCGATAGGCGCTTTTTTTGTATTAAGGCCTGAGATCTCATTATCGAGTCTTTTTATGTTCACATTATGTCCATCAGTTCTTGCCTTCGAATCTGCTAATCTTGTTTCTTCAACATATAGCGCTTCGTAAGATGCAAGTAGAGCAGGTGTATCATCCTCTGTGATTTCACCAAGAGTTGATACAATCTTATTGTTAAGATCTATTCTATTAAGTCGTTTTGTTTTAAGTTCACCGCGGTTTTGCACACCTAATATTACTGAAATAAGAATAGCTAAGGCAGCGATGATCAGTGGGATTTTAATTTTCATGAAATGATTTTAGTTTGAGGGGTATCTAATTCTAAATTGGTTTATTTGACTTATTGAATCTTCTGTAATTAAAGACCAAATGGATCTTCTTCAGTTTTAGGCTCTTCAGGCTCATTATTATCACCGCCCAGCCCGAACGGGTCGTCGTCTGCAGGTTCTTCCTCAGTAGTTGTTTGCTCTGGCGCTGGTGCAGGAGTTGCTGCAGCTGGTACTATTTCAACAATAGGTTTTTTATTGGGATCCCACTTACTCTCGGCGCTAAGCACTACGGAGTCGCCAACAGCAATTTTTTCACCATCATTTAAGGAAGCAACATCGCAAACGCAAACATTAGGCTCCAGGTTAGTAATGGTAAGCTTACCAATGATTTTATCATCTCTCTTTACGTCAAGCTTGACTCTCGCATTGATGCCTTGGTTTCCACCTGCATTAATTACCACGAATCCCCAGTTATCAAAAGTCTGAGCAATCTTGGCGTTAACTTCAACCATCTGACCTGCTCGTTGACGAGAGACTTTGTCTCGTAAATTAGCGATCGTGCTGTCAGTCGCTTCCCTCTTAGTAACCGCATTTTGGTAATTTTCCTTAGTGATTGCAATTTCTTGCTGAACAGCTGCCATTTCAGCTTGAAGGTTTTGGCTCTTTTCAACAAGGTCCTCGATTTCTCCGATCTCTGCTAAGTCCTTGTTTAGCTTATCTAACTTGTCTTGTGCTACTTTGAGTTGGCCTTCTAGAGTTCCTTTTTTTGCCGTTTTGTCTGACTCTTCATTTTTTTGCTTTGCCTCTTCTCCCTCTTGAGTTGCCGCTGCAGCGTCAGTTTCTTTGGTCTTAGTGCCAGTATCAGCTATGAGATCTTTAATCTTTTTTTGATGATCATTGGCTTTCTTTACGTTATTCTCTGTTAACTCAAGAGCAGTTCTTTCATGCTCTAGGTCTTTTGTCGTTACGAAGCGAATAGAAGCTGCTCCTATTACTAATATAATTGAGATGAAAGTAAGTGTATTCCACATGGCGGTTATGAATTGCTGAGGGGTGACAGGGATTTATAAAATTATTAAAAGGTATTAATAGCTATTTTATTGTATAAAAACAACTTAAAATCACAATACTTCTATTCTTTTTCAAAAATTAAAAATTTTTTAAGATTATAGTGATTATTTGATTTTTTTTTCATTGTAAACCATTAATCATGAATCAGTAATGTAATTTTTGGATTATATGTTTCAGCAGGAAAAATAGCGTTTTTTCCTAAATTACTCTAGAACGATTACAGATTTCTTTGTCGTACCGCTTCGTATAAGCAAATCCCTGTGGCAACCGAAACATTGAGGCATTCCACGGATCCCTTCATAGGCAGCTTGCCAAGAAAATCACATTTCTCTTCTGTTAGTCTGCGTAATCCTTTCCCTTCTGCTCCCATGATGATTCCAACTTTTCCTTTTAAATCTATTTCATAAATTGATTGGTCTGCGTTGTCTGAGGTTCCAACCAACCAGAAGCCTTCATCTTTCATAATTTTCATCGTTCTCGAAAGATTTGTAACCTGAATGTAGGGAATCGATTCTGCAGCCCCGCATGCAATTCTTCTAACCGTTTCATTTAGTGGAGAAGAACGGTCTTTAGGAGCGATTACTGCCGAACAACCGGCGCCGTCAGCAGTTCGCAGGCATGCGCCCAGATTGTGAGGATCTTGAACGTGATCCAAAATTAAAACTATTGGATCTTTTTTGAGCTTCAAAATGGTTAAAAGCTCATCTTCGCGTGAAGCTTTTCTCTTACCGGTTTTACTATAATCTTTGCTGTGGGAATGTTTGCGATTCCCTTTTGCTCTGGATCCTTTGTGCATTTTAAGAAAGATAAGCTAATAAGAGGAATTGAATTGCATTAATGTTTGTTCTTTAATTTCTAAGCTGAAATTCCGAAGATGTTTATCAAAAAATTTTTTAGTTAGTATTTTTATTTTTTCATTTTTAAAACCTCCATGACCTCCATTTTCAATGGTGATCAAAACAGATTCACAACCTTCTTTTAAAAGTTTTTTGTTAAATATTACAGATTGATTATAAGGAACGAGCTGATCATTTGTTCCATGTATATGCATAAAAGGAATATCACCTTCACTCACATAATTAATGGGTGAAGCTAATTTTGCATTTTTTTTATTTTTAGTCAGAGCGCCTCCAATAAGTTGAGACTCAGGAGATTCTGCAGCATCATGATCGATTTTACTTGGAAATTTTGACATCTCAAGAAATGCAGATGGACCAAAGAAATTCACTACACAATTTACATTGCTGGAGTGTTTTTCGTAATTTCCTAATGACCCCTCAAGGGCTTTAACTCCGGAGCTAGTTCCTAACATTGATACCAGATGACCTCCTGCAGAATGACCCATTGCTCCAATTCTATCAGCATCTATACCATACTCCTTGGCGTGCCCCCTGATCCATCGTACGGCTGCCTTGCAATCATATATTTGATTAGGCCATTTGGATTCTGAGGATAATCTGTAGCCGATGCTTGCGCCTATGTAATTACCTGATTCCACATAAGGAATCAGACGTCTTAACCCTTGTTCTTTGTTACCCGCTTTCCATGCACCGCCGTGAATATAAACAATCACAGGGAGCTTTTTACTTGTTCTTTTTTTGGGAATGATTAAATCAAGGCTTTGTCGTAAATTCTTATTTTCCGTATAAAAAATATTAGTCTCAATCTTTAAATGTTCACTATGGTCTCGAGTTTTCTCGTTTCGATTTATCCTTCTAGATTTTCTTGAGTTTGAGCGGAAGAGTTCATCTTCTTTTCTAGAAATTGCTCCGTCATTATTCTGGTCTGCCTTTTTGAAATTAGGCTTAGCGTTTGTTGGAAGCTCTTCGAGTTGTAACTTTCCATCCTTATTTTTATCCCATTGATCAAAAATGGAGGTTCTTTTTATTTCTTGAGCTTGTGTTGAAATATTAAAAAAAATCAAAAACTGTCCCACTAAAATTAATTTAATTGCTTTCAAAGACTCTTGAGTTTTTAGGAGAGTAATATTCATACAATTTAAATTTTCACTCATATATGAGTTTAATAAGATCATTAAATAAGGCTGTAAACATCAGATTAATACCTATTTATTGTTTTGTCTTGATGTAATCTTATAATGCATGCTTAGAATTTCTTAAATTGTAAATACTTTGGATTCATCGACTAATTGCCGGAAACGTGCTAACGGTTCAGAGCATTGGCTGTGGAAGCCAAGTTCATGAATAAAAAATCAAATCAGGAAATGACCGATTTGGCTGAAGGATCAATGATGGTTCTTTACAAACGATTGGCGAGTTACCTCAAACCATATAAATGGAGGTTTGCATTTGGTATTATATTTGGTGCTCTT